>Ga0255753_1000043_pt1 | contig 133894 bp, 130 predicted proteins | sample 041ome_10_FD_179953 | JGI IMG/M metagenome (GOLD analysis project Ga0255753, IMG submission 179953) | Coastal salt marsh microbial communities from the Groves Creek Marsh, Skidaway Island, Georgia - 041412US metaG (version 2) | ecosystem: Environmental > Aquatic > Marine > Intertidal zone >...
TCTCGTAGGAGGCGGTGGCGGCGCCTTCATCAGGGGTGCGTAACACCGGTGAGAGCACCCGATGGAATCGGGGCAGCGACTCTTCGACACCGGGGGTGTCGACCCAGCCGGGATGCACCGCATGGAACACGACGTCGCTGCCAGTGGGATCGAGTCGCTCGGCGTACATGCGGGTGAGGGTGACCTGCGCGCGTTTCACGCGCGCGTACTGCTCGGCTCCGCGATACGAATCGGGTGGCATCTGCAGGCCGTCAACGGTGAGCGGTGCGGCATACATGCCGCCGGACGACATGGTGACCACCCGTGCCGGCGACGGCGCGGCGCGCAATAGATCGAGGAGGAGATGGGTAGCGAGGAACGGCCCGTGCACCTGTGATGCGACGGTGGACTCCACCCCCGCAGACGACTCGGTGCGCGTGGCCGACAGTGCGCCGGCGTTATGCAGCACACCATCGAGATGATCGCAACGTGACGCAATGTCGTCGACAGCAGCGCGTACCTGGTCGAGCTCTGCCATATCCGCGGCGATCGGTTCAACGTCGGGACTGGAGGAACCAGCAGCCGCAGCGATGTCGGTCGCGGCTTGGGCGGTGCGCGCAATGTCACGTCCGGTGACGAACACGCGTGCGCCCGCGGCGCTCAACATGGTGGCTGCAGCTCGACCGATGCCCGATGTTGCTCCTGTGACGACATAGGCGCGGCCCTGCAGGTTGTCTACCGGTGGCTCCCAGTGCTGCAGTCGCCCGCGGAGGCGTGGGCCGATGGCAGAAAACGACCCGATGACGCTGGCCTCGAGCACGGCATCGGTCATGGTGGCCAACGGTGGAGTGGAACGACTCATGGTTGGTCCAACCGCGTGGTGTCGTTGCTATTCCTGCGCCGGACGGGCACGTGAGCAACGTGATCGGTACCCTGTCGCCGTGGGTAATCCGTGGTTTGAATCGGTGGCAGTCGCTCAACGGCGAGCCGAGCGCATCCTGCCGTGGCAGGTGTATCAGGCGCTGATCGCTGGCAGTGAGGCGGGCCTCACCGTCGAGGACAATCAGGCGGCCTTCCGCGAAATCGGGTTCGCGCCACGGGTTGCCGATCGTGCCAGCGAGCGCGATCTGGCCACCAGCGTGATGGGGGTCGACATGTCGATGCCTGTGCTGATTTCACCCACCGGTGTGCAGGCCGTCCATCCAGATGGCGAGGTGGCCGTTGCCCGCGCCGCCGCGGCACGGGGCATCGCGATGGGGCTGTCGTCGTTCGGGTCGAAGTCGATGGAAGAAGTGGCCGGCGCCGGCGGCGACGTCTTCTTGCAGATGTACTGGATCAACGACCGCGACTGGATGGAAGGGCAGATGGAGCGGGCCCGCGCCGCGGGTGTGCGCGGAGTGATCCTCACCCTCGACTGGTCGTTCAGCCATAGTCGCGACTGGGGCTCACCACCGCTCCCCGAAGACTTCAGCCTCCGCACGATGGCGCGGTACGCCCCATCGGCGATCGTGCGGCCGAAGTGGCTGTGGCGGTATCTCCGTCGCGGCACCCTGCCCGACCTCGCCGCGCCGAACATGTTGACCCCGGGACAGGTCGCTGCTGGCGAGACCCCGCCGGGATTCTTCGGTGCCTATGGCCAGTGGATGGGCACACCACAACCCAGCTGGGACGACCTCGCCTGGTTCAGTTCCACCTGGGGTGGGCCCTGCATGGCCAAGGGTATTTCTCGGGTGGACGATGCCCGGCGAGCGGTCGACGCGGGATTCGCCGCGATCTCGGTGTCGAACCATGGTGGCAACAACCTCGACGGCACGCCGGCCACGATTCGTGTGCTGCCCTCCATCGTCGATGCGGTGGGCGACGACATCGAGGTTGTGCTCGATGGCGGTGTCCGGCGCGGAGCAGATGTGGTGAAGGCTCTCGCGTTCGGCGCCCGCGCCGTGATGATCGGGCGGGCCTACCTGTGGGGCTTGGCGGCCAATGGCCAAGCCGGCGTCGAGAACGTGCTCGATGTGTTGCGCAACGGCATTGATTCCACCCTGTTGGGCATGGGGATTGGTTCGGTGCACGACATCGACGCCAACGACTTGTTGATCCCCGATGGGTTCACACGCCGACTCGGCGGCTAATCCCGCCGCGTGATCTCAGCCCGCGGCGCGGCGCATGTGACGCACCTTGCGGATTGCTTCGATTGCCACGTTGATGGCTAGCGCCGTTCCGAATGCGATGAGGAACGCTGCGGTGTGGTCATCCTGGAATGCCCGTCCGAACACCGAGCCGAGCACAGCGGCGTATGTCGCCCAGATCACCACGGCGATCGCCACCCACGACATGAACCACGCCCGGGGTTGGTGGGTGATGCCACACGACACGGTGAGCGCGGTACGCCCGCCGGGAATGAACCGCGCGGTCACCAGCAGAAGGCCTCCGCGGGCACGAATCTGACGCTCGGCCCACTGCAGCCGTTTGGCGAGTTTTTCTCGGCGTTGCGCCCGTCGACCGATTGGGCCCGACAGGCGGCTGCCGAGGATGTACGCCGCGTTGTCGCCGAGGAATGCTCCGACGGCACCGGCGATGATGACTACCAGCAGGTTCTGGTCGCCAGCACCGGCCGCAACACCGCCGATGATCACCGTGGTCTCGCTCGGAACGATCGGTACCACCGAATCGAAGAAGGCGATCACGGCGATGACCGCAATGAACCAGCCTGCAGCGGAGACGTCGCTCAGCCATGCGGTGGTGCGCCCGATGATGCCGCCGCTCTCAGCGGCGATGAGCACGGCGGAGGTCATCGCAGCCACACCGGCAATCGTACTCGCACCGACCGAACTCGGCCGGAGTGGGGCTGTGTCGCAGGTCACCTGACGAGCGCGTAGTGTGGGCGCATGCGCGTCGAAGTCGACACCGACACCTGCCAGGGCCACAACCGTTGTTTCACCATTGCCCCAGAATTGTTCGACGTCGACGACTTCGGCACCGCCGTCGTGATCGGCGACGGTTCGGTGCCGGCCGAGCTCGAAGACAAGGCCCGCCTGGCTGAGGCGAACTGTCCCGAGTTCGCCATCAAGATCATCGAGTGACACCCCCTCACAACGCCGGGAGGCATCCATGACCGATATCGACGACACCCACACCGACCTGTACGGTCCGGTCACGGATTGGGCGAATGACTTCGACCATGCGGTCCCCGAGTACAACGAACGCGCGCACGAGATCTGGGCCGAGTTCCAGGCCACCGAGTGCCCGATGGCGCGCAGCGAGCGCTACAGCGGCTTGTGGGCGCCATTCAGTCACGAATTCGTGCATGAGATCGCCTACGACACCGACCATTTCACATCGCAGGGCGTGGTGGTCAACACCGGTCGACCCATGATCGAGGCGCCGGTGGGCCCCGCCCCACCCATCACAAGCGATCCCCCGTTCCACAACATCGCGCGCCGCCTGCTGCTGCCACCATTCGCACCGAAGGTGATCGCCGAGTGGGAACCCGAGGTACGTCGCCTGTGTAACGACCTGCTTGATCGCATGGGTGACATCACCGATGGCGAGTCCATCGTCGATGGTGCCACTCAGTACGCGCAGTCGATCCCGGTGAACGTGATTGCACGCATGCTCGGCTTCCCCACCGAAGACGAGGAGTTGTTCCGCGGGTTCGTACACGACGTTCTCGAGCGCATCAACGAGCCGGTCGAGGAGCGGATGCAGTTCATGGGCCTCCTCGATGCGTATCTCGACGAGCAGATCACCGATCACCGCAACAATCCCCGTGATGACCTCACGACGTACCTAATGAACGTGGAGATCGATGGCAACAAGTTGTCGCACGAACATGTGCGCGGGTCGATCGTGTTGTTGTTGATCGCGGGCATCGACACCACCTGGTCGGCAATCGGCTCGTCGCTGTGGCACCTCGGCACCCACCCTGAGGATCTCTCTCGGCTCGCCAACGACCCCGAGGTGATGACGTTCGCTCTTGAGGAGTTCCTCCGGGCATACGCGCCGGTGACCATGGCACGCCTCGTGAAAGAAGATCACGACTTCCACGGGTGCCCGATGAAGGCAAACGATTGGGTGCTGTTGCCCTTCCCCGCGGCAAACCGCGACCCGGCGCAGTTCGAACGGGCCACCGAGTTCGTGATCGACCGTCAGGTGAACCGTCATGGCGCATTCGGACTCGGTATTCACCGCTGCCTCGGCTCGAACCTCGCCCGGCTCGAGTTGAAGGTCGCGATCGAGGAGTTCGTCGCTCGGTTCCCGTCGTTCACTGTCGACGGCGACGTCACGTGGAGCGTGGGTCAGATCCGCGGACCGCGACGGCTGCCTCTGCGCGTGCTCGCGACGTCGTAACCCGGCGCCGTCATCCAGCGATCATCGCGGTGGTGGCCACCACGGCCACACCGGTCACAATTCGCGCGACAGCACCCGCCGCCGCATGTATTGACCGCACGTCCACCACCACGGCTGACAGGCTGGTGAGGGAGCCGCATCCGGCCATCACCAGCACCGTCGCGGCATCGCCAGTGATCCCGCGGCCAACAGCGACACCCGCGATTGCGCAGCCGAGCAGGTTCGCCGCATCAAGCCCACGCGCTGTGGCACGCGCCATCACATGTCGCAGGCCCCCGCCGACCGCGGCCGCGGCAATTACTGCGGGCACCAGCCACAACAGGCTCATGACGTGACCCGTTCCGTCGCTGTGCGTGCGATGGCGATCGCTCCCAGCCCGGCGGCGCAGGTGGCCACGACATAGACCACAGCGGTCGTGCCGCGCCCGTCGGTCCACAACATGCGGGTGTCGATGCCGATAGCGGACAGTGTCGACAGGCCGCCGGCAACTCCGGTCAGCCAGAACGCTCGCAGCGCCGGCCGGTGACGAGCAGCCAACCCGGCCACCGCGCAGCCGACGGTGTTCGCTACGAGCGTGGCCCACACCCCGACGTCCGCTCCGGTGATCATCCACCGTGCCAGCGCACCGAGAGCCACACCGCAGGAGACCAACACCAAGGTGCGTACGGGGTGCGGGTCGGGTGCCATCGGCACATTCTCACCGAACTCTCACCCCGATCTGCTGTACTGCGAACGTGCACACTGATGTATCCGCCGAGCGCCCCCATGTGGTGCTTGCCGACGATGACCGCGCCGTGCGGACCTCACTCGAGCGTGCCCTCGGGCTTGAGGGGTACCGCGTCACTGCGGTTGCCGACGGCGCCGCAGCGCTCGATGTGCTACGCGATACGCCTTGTGACGTGGTGATCCTCGATGTGTCGATGCCCGCAATCGACGGCATCACCGTGTGTCGCGTACTGCGATCTGAAGGGTCGCAGGTACCGATTCTGATGTTGACGGCGCGCACCGAGCCTGGTGATCGCATCGCGGGGCTCGATGCCGGTGCCGACGACTACGTGCCCAAACCGTTTGATCTCGGTGAACTTTTCGCACGTCTACGCGCGTTGTTGCGCCGCTCACGCAGCGATGACAGCGCCATAGATGCAGCGATCCAGGTGGGCGACCTGCAGGTCGATCGGGCCAGTCGCCGCGCGTGGCGTGGCAGCACCGAGTTAGAGCTGTCCAAAACCGAGTTCGACCTGTTGGAGTTGCTGGCAATGAATGCCGGCATCGTGTTGGATCACACCACGATCTACGAACGCATTTGGAACTACGACTTCGGACCCGACTCGAAGAATCTGGCGGTGTACATCGGCTATCTGCGTCGTAAGACAGAGACCGATGGCGCTGCACGACTGATCCATACGGTGCGCGGTGTGGGGTACACGTTGCGCGACGGTGACGCGGCGTGAGTATCCGTACCCGCATCGCGCTCGCTGCGGCACTGACCTCGGTGGTGGCTACGGCCGCGGTTGGACTGGTGGCGTATCGCATTACCTCGGACCGTCTGGCCGACGCTGTCGACCAGTCGTTGGTGGAAGCCGGTTCAGTGGCCGTGGCTGTTGCCGCCGAGGGAGGTCGCCTGCCCGACCGCAGCCCGCTCGACCGGTATCCAGTGCAAACCGTTTTGGCCGATGGCACGGTGATGGCCACCACCTTCGATCGAACCGTCGAATTGACGAGCGTTGAACGAGACCTCATCGGCAGTCGTGGCCGCACCAGCTTCCGTACCGCCGAGGTCGGCCGTCACGACTACCGCATTCGTGCCGTCGGGTTTCCCAACGGTGTGGCGCTCGTGGGGCGTGACCTCCGCGAGAACAACGAGGTATTGGAGGGACTGCGGACCCGTATTGCGGTGCTTGTGGCTGCTGTGGCTGTTCTCGCAGCCGCTGCCGGTTCGTTGGTTGCCGGGCGGATCACCGGCGGTCTACGACGATTGACCGCAACCGCGGAGACCGTGGAGGCAACTGGTGATCTTGCGGTCGATATACCGGAGGATTCTGCACGTGACGAGGTGGGCCGTCTCACCACCGCCTTTCGTCGAATGCTCGACGCATTGGAACGATCGCGTGCCGACCAGGCCCGACTGGTGCAAGACGCGGGGCACGAACTACGCACACCGCTCACCAGTCTCCGCACGAACCTTGACATGCTCGACCGGTACGGCGATCTCGATGCGGCGACCCGTCAGGAGATCATCGACGCTCTACGGGACGAGGCACGCGAGCTCACCACGTTGGTGAATGAGATTGTCGATGTGGCGAGCGGGCAACGCGATGATGCCGATCCGGTCGAGGTGGTGGTGGGAGAGGTGATCGCGCCCGTCCTCGATCGTGTGGCTCAGCGGACCGGACGTGTCGTCACTTTGACGGCCGATGATTCGCGGGTGATGGTGCGACCGGCGGCTCTTGCGCGCGCGGTGTCGAACCTGATCGACAACGCGGCCAAGTTCGACTCGTCGACTGCATCGATCGAAGTCGTCGTGGACAACGGCCGCGTATCGGTCGCGGACCGTGGTCCGGGTGTGCCCGCCGCCGATCGCGACCGCATCTTCGAACGGTTCCACCGAGCCGATACGGCGCGCACGTTGCCCGGGTCGGGGTTGGGTCTGTCGATCGTGGCCGAGGTGGCGACCGCCCACGGGGGGCAGGTGTTCGCCGAGAATCGCGACGGCGGCGGTGCGGTCATCGGGCTGCGATTGCCGTTGACGGGAAATTGGGCGCCGCCGGCTGCCGACGGTGATGCACACTTGAGCTGACTGCCGATGTCGTTTCTCACCTCGTTCTCACCTTCGTCATGTTCACTTCTCACCAGCGATCGTCACGATCACCTCATCAGATCGACATCGTGTCGATCAGAGGAAAGGAACAAGAGATGAAGAAGAACCGTCGAAACACCATCGCCGCCGTCACGGCTGGCCTCCTCGCCGGCGGCGCGATCGGTTTCGTGGCCGGCGTGCCCGGCCTGACCAGCGCAGCTGACATCGTGGTCGACACGACTGCTGATTCGGCTGATCACGATGGTGATCATGGTGAGCGTCGTGGCTCTGGCAAGCGTGGTGGTGAGCAGATGGCAACGGTGGCTGAGGTGATTGGTGTTGATGCTGCGGAGCTGCGGGCGGCGTTTGCTGCGGGTCGGTCGGTGGCTGATGTTGCTGAGGCCAATGGTGTGGCTCTCGATGATGTGGTGGCTGCGGTGGTGGCTGACATGGAAGCCCGTATCGCGGAGCATGTGGCCGAGGGTGAGTTGACCCAGGACGAGGCTGATACGAAGTTGACTGATGCCACGGACAAGGTGACCAAGCGGTTGTCGACGGTGCCGTCCGAGTTGGGCAAACGCGGTGGTGATCATGGTGAGCGTCGTGGCCCTGGCAAGCGTGGTGGTGAGCAGATGGCAACGGTGGCTGAGGTGATTGGTGTTGATGCTGCGGAGCTGCGGGCGGCGTTTGCTGCGGGTCGGTCGGTGGCTGATGTTGCTGAGGCCAATGGTGTGGCTCTCGACGATGTGGTGGCTGCGGTGGTGGCTGACATGGAAGCCCGTATCGCGGAGCATGTGGCCGAGGGTGAGCTGACCCAGGACGAGGCTGATACGAAGTTGACTGATGCCACGGACAAGGTGACCGAGCGGTTGTCGACGGTGCCGTCCGAGTTGGGCAAACGCGGTGGTGATCATGGTGAGCGTCGTGGCCCTGGTGGCCGTGGCCATCACAGCGCCGGACCCGACGAGGCTGCCGAGACCGACGTCTGATCGGTCACGCGGTGGCATCGCGCCACAACTGGTCGGCGCAGAGCTTCTCGGACATTTGGGACCAACGTCACTGGTGCGCCCGGTTCGCCGGGCGCACCATTGCGTTATAGGGTCGACCGCCGACATGGGTGAAGTTCGGGGGCCTGCGGTCCGCTGTGTGACCCCGCTCCTACACTCGGGGTCCGATGCCGGTGCCGAACCCCCACTCCAGCCCATTCCTCGAGGGACTCAACCCCGACCAGTACGACGCTGTTGTCCATACCGAGGGCCCGTTGCTCGTCGTGGCTGGTGCCGGGTCCGGCAAGACACGGGTGCTCACCCATCGCATTGCGCATCTGGTGCACACCGGGGTGCACCCCTCGCGCATCCTCGCTATCACCTTCACCAATAAAGCAGCGAACGAGATGCGCACCCGGGTGGCTGAATTGGTCGGCCCGGTGGTGAGGGCAATGTGGGTATCCACCTTTCACTCCGCGTGTGTGCGGATCCTGCGCACCGATGCCGAACGTGTTGGTTGGCCGAAGGCGTTCTCGATCTACGACCAAGCCGATGCGGTGCGTCTCACCGGATACGTCGTCCGCGATATGGGCCTCGACGCGAAGCGGTTCACTCCGCGTTCAGTACTCGGGCAGATCTCGCTGTTGAAGAACGAACTGGTCGATCCTGCCGCTGCGGTGGAGCGAGCCGGCGACATCTTCGCGCGACGCCATGCCGAGATCTACGTCGAATACCAACGGCGCCTCGAGCGTGCGGGTGCCATGGACTTCGACGATCTACTAGGCCAGACCGTGCGCCTACTGCGGGAATGCCCCGATGTGCTGGCTCGATACCGCGAGCGGTTCGAACACCTCCTCGTCGACGAATACCAAGACACCAACCAGGCCCAAAACGAGATCGTGCTGGCGCTCGGCGCGGCTGATGACCCGATGGCAGCCCACAACGTATGTGTCGTCGGCGACAGCGACCAGAGCATCTATCGCTTCCGCGGTGCGGACCATCGCAACATTGTCCAGTTCGAAGACGCCTTCGACGATGTCACCACCATCATCTTGGAGCAGAACTACCGCTCCACGCAGAACATTCTCGATGCGGCCAATGCGGTCATTGCGAACAACGCGGTACGGCAGGCGAAGAATCTTCGTACCGACCTTGGCTCGGGCGATCGCATCGTGCGCTACTGGGCCAATGACGAAGGTGACGAGGCGACATGGGTGGCGTCGTCGGTACGCGCACTGGCCAACGATCACGGTCTCGCATGGAACGACACCGCGGTGCTGTATCGCACCAATGCCCAGTCGCGCGTCGTGGAAGAGGCATTCATGCGCCTGGGCATCCCGTATCAGGTGGTGGGTGGCACGCGTTTTTATGACCGTCGCGAGATCCGTGATGCCATGGCGTATCTGCGCGCCGCAGTGAACCCAGCCGATGAGGTCAGTGTGAAACGCGCTCTCGGCGTCCCAAAACGAGGCATCGGCGATGCCAGCATCGCCCGGCTCGACAGTTTCGCCGCCGACCACGGCATCGGCTTCTTGGATGCTGCACGGCGCTGCGATGAGGCCCAGGTGTCGGGCCGGGCGCGTCACGGGCTTTACGCGTTCTGCGAACTCATCGATTCGGCACGTGCATTGATGACCGCCGACGACCCCATTGGCCCCGGTGACCTGCTCCAGCATTTGTTGGACGGGTCGGGGTATCTCCGCGAGCTTGAAGATGCCGACACGGTTGAGTCGCACGGGCGCCTCGAGAATCTTGGCGAACTCGTCGGTTCGGCCCGCGAATTCGTCGATATCGCCGAGTTTCTCGAGCAGGTGTCGCTTGTCGCCGACACCGATGAGCTTGGTGGCGATGACCGGGTGGTGCTGATGACCCTGCATGCCGCCAAGGGTTTGGAGTTTCCAAATGTGTTCTTGATCGGGGTGGAAGAGGGCGTGTTCCCTCACCACCGCGCGCTTACCGATCCCGATGAGATGGAAGAGGAACGGCGCCTCGCCTATGTCGGTATCACCCGTGCGATGCACCGGTTGTTCATCTCTCACGCGTGGAGCCGCATGTTGTTCGGCACCACCCAGTACAACCCACCGTCTCGTTTCCTCGATGAGATTCCCGACGAACTTCTCGACGCTCGGGGCGAGGGGGCACAGCGCTCGTCCGCAGAGTCGACCCGGGGTGCTGTCCGCCGCACCTTTGACCCCGACGATGATCTGCGACCTCCGCCGTACCGTCGGCGTGGTGGCGGACGCACCGACGACGAGCATCGTGACCGCATCGTCGATTCCGCACTGCGGGCCGGGTCAGCGCCCAGTCGATCGGACGCGCACCTCGATGGTCTCGCCGTCGGCGACGATGTCAGCCACCCTGCCTTTGGCGACGGGGTCATCGTGGGCATTTCCGGTAGTGGCGATACCGCCCAGGCCGAGGTGCATTTTGCGGGTGTGGGGACAAAGAACCTGGCCCTTGCGTGGGCGCCGCTCACCAGGCGGGGTTGATGGGTGTGCGAGGCCAGAGGGCAGCCGTTCGCTGCGCTCGGTCGGCGCTCATCTGGTTGAATAGGGCGCGATGAAGGCAGCACTTCTGGTCGAAAGCCTGACCGGCAACACCTGGCGCGCCGCGGAGGCGATCTCAACGCACCTCAGCGCGGAGGGGTGGTCGATTACCGGAATGTCCAAGGTCCGACGTCCCGATCTTGCCAGCGTGCAGCAGGCCGATGTGGTTCTGGTCGGCACCTGGACCCATGGTTTGTTCCTGTTCGGTCAAGCCCCATGGGCTGCCGGCGAAATCGCCAACCTTCCGGCCATGCGCGACAAGCGCGTTGCGTACTTCATGACCTACGCCCTCGAGGCAGGGCGCAGCCTTGAGAAGTTGGGCGATTCCGTTGCTGCAACGGGAGCCGACGTCATCGGCGGGTTATTGATTAAACGTAACCACATCGCGGCCCATGCCGAGGCGTTCGCGGAGCGTCTCGTGGGAGCGGTCGAGCGCAGTTAGTTCACCGGTGGCGTGAACACCGCCCGGCGTTAGCCCGCGGCGGTGACGCCGCGAAGATCAATGCGCAACAGGCTGCGGTCGTAGACCACTGGCCGCACGCCGTCGTCGGGAAGGGCGAGGTCGTCGACGCCAATGTCGCGCCCCTCACAATCGGTGAAGGTGTCGGTTCCCACCTGTTGGGTGACAGGGCATGCATCGGTGCGATCCGCGGGGAATGCCCATCGCACACGCCACCCGGTGGCGGGGTCATCCCCTCGGTGATCCACAATGATGGAGCGTTCGCCTGCCGCGGTGCCCGGTTGGGCAAACAACAGCGGACCGTCGGTGGCGATGATGTCGGCGAGGTACTCCACCTGGCCAACTGTGAACACCGACGGGGCAAGACGTTCCGATGAGTCGACCTCGCCCGAGGAGATGTAGGCCGCCATCGCCCAGGTGAACCCGGCAATCAGCGTGAGCACGATGAGGCCACCAGCGATGGGCAGCACCGCGCGGGCGACAGGGGAACGCAACTCGGGGGGACGCACAGACACATTCTGTCGCTGCGCAGCGATGTGCGCACATCGGTTGGTGAGTTCGGGTCTGCGCGGAATAGGGTGAGCGCCCGTGAAGCGTCCCTATCGCGTCGTCGTAGCGAAACCCGGCCTCGACGGCCATGACCGTGGAGCAAAGACGATCACTCGCGCCCTGCGCGATCATGGATTCGAAGTGATTTACACGGGCTTGCATCAAACCCCCGAACAAATCGCGGAGACCGTCTTGCAAGAAGACGCTGATGCCGTGGGCCTGTCGTTGCTGTCAGGGGCCCATCTCACCCTCTTCCCGCGGGTGATGTCAGAACTCACCGAACGTGGCCTCGGCGACGTTTTGGTGTTTGGCGGAGGGGTCATCCCCGATGCCGATGCCCGCGCCCTGCGCTCCCAAGGTGTGGCCCAGATCTTCCAGCCCGGATCATCGCTTCGCGAGATCAGCGGTTGGTTGGAGCGTGAACTCGACGAGCGAGAGGACTGAACACGTGGATCTGTTCGAATATCAGGGCAAGCAGTACTTCGCCCGTTATGACATACCGGTCAGCCCTGGTGACAAGGCCGACACGGTCGACGAAGCCGTTGCCGCTGCCGAGGCGGCGGGCTATCCAGTGGTCGTCAAGGCCCAGGTGCAAGTCGGTGGTCGCGGTAAGGCCGGCGGAATCAAACTGGCCGACAACGCTGATGAGGTGCGTGAGCACGCCGGCAACATCTTGGGGATGGATATCAAGGGCCATACGGTCCACCGCCTCTGGGTGGAGCACGCCTCCGATATCGACGAGGAGTACTACGCCAGTTTCACGCTGGACCGGGCCGCGAAGAAGCACCTGTTGATGCTCTCGGCTGAAGGCGGTGTGGAGATCGAGGCCGTGGCCGAACGCGACCCCGACGCCATCGTGAAGTTGCACATCGACCCGACGGTGGGGCTGGATGCAGCCACCGCCCGTCAGGCAGCCATCGATGCGCGTATTCCTGAGCGTGCCCTCGATGGGTGCGCCGACATCCTCGTGAAGCTGTACAGGTGCTTCACCGAGGGTGACTGTGACCTTGCGGAGATCAACCCGTTGATTCTGAAGCCGACCGGCGAAGTACACGCCCTCGATGCGAAGGTCACCCTGGACGGCAACGCCGAGTTCCGGCATCCCGAATGGGCGGAGTACTCCGCCACCGAGGTGCTCGACGACCGCGAACAGCTCGCCAAAACGCACGACCTGCAGTACATCGGTCTGGACGGCACGGTGGGCATCATCGCGAATGGTGCCGGTTTGGCGATGTCCACTCTCGACGTCGTGAACCAGGTGGGTGGCAGCGCTGCCAACTTCTTGGACATCGGCGGCGGCGCCAATGCCGACGTGATGGCCGCCGCGCTCGAGGTGATCAACTTCGACCAGAACGTCGCGTCGATCTTCATCAACATCTTTGGCGGTATCACCCGCGGTGAAGAAGTTGCGAAGGGAATTGTCGAGGCGCTGAGCCGTGTGCAGTTGCGTGCCCCGATCGTGATCCGTCTCGATGGCACCAACGCCGAAGAGGGACGTCAGATCCTCGCCGACGCCGGCATTGATGAATCCGTCCTGCGGTCCGAGCCAACAATGCTTGCTGCCGCCCGAACCGCCGTCGCCCTAGCGCAGAACTAAGAGGCCGAACAATGTCGATCTTCGTCAACGAAAACACCAAGGTCATCGTCCAGGGACTCACCGGCGGGCAGGGCAAATACCACGGTCTGCGGAACCGCGACTACGGCACGAACGTCGTTGCTGGCGTAACGCCCGGTAAGGGCGGCCAAGACGTTGAGGGCATTCCGGTGTTCGACAGCGTCGCCGAGGCGGTCGCTGCCACCGGCGCCGACGCATCGTTCGTCGCTGTGCCCCCGAAAGCCGCACCGGCGGCGATCCTCGAAGCGGCTGGCGCGGGTGTGGGCTTTGTGGTCTGCATCACCGAGGGCATTCCCGCCCAAGATGAGGCCCACGTCTACAACACCCTCGTGTCGGACTTCCCGGGCACCCGCCTGCTCGGCCCGAACTGTCCGGGCATCATCAGCCCCGGAAAGTGCAACATCGGCATTACCGCTGGCGAAATTGCCCAGGCCCCGAGCGCATCGGGTCCGAATGTCGGCATTGTCAGCCGCTCCGGCACGCTTACCTACCAGGCGCTGTACGAGCTGAAGCAGAAGGGCATCGGTGTGTCGACCTGTGTGGGTATCGGCGGCGACCCGGTTCCGGGCACCAACTTCATTGACTGCCTCCGCGAGTTCGAAGCCGACCCTGAGACCCACGCGATGATCATGATCGGTGAGATCGGCGGCTCGGCCGAGGAGGAAGCCGCCGAATTCATTCGGTCGAACGTCACCAAGCCGATGAGCGCCTATATCGCTGGTGTGACCGCGCCCCCGGGCAAGAAGATGGGCCATGCCGGCGCCATCGTGTCGGGCGGCAAGGGAACCGCGCAGGGCAAGATGGACGCTCTGGCCGATGCCGGCGTCAAGGTCGGCCTCAACCCGACCGAGGCTGGCGAACTGATGGCTCAGATCGTCGCCGGTCTGGGCTGACGCAATGCCCACCGCGCTGCTCTCCGTCTACGACAAGACGGGGGTGGCCGATATGGCTGCTGCGCTGCGCGCACGCGGTTGGCAACTGGTGTCGTCAGGCGGCACGGCGGCGGCGATCGCCAACGCGGGGATCGAGGTCACCGATGTGGCCGATCTCACCGGGGTGCCCGCAATTCTCGGACATCGGGTGGTGACGTTGCACCCGCGGGTGCACGGCGGGATCCTCGCCGACCCGACCAATGCCGATCACATGGCGGACATGGTCGCTCATGGGATTGAGCCGATCGATCTCGTCGTGGTGAACCTCTACCCGTTCGCGAGCGACCCCGGTGTGGAGATGATCGACATCGGCGGTCCGGCGATGGTGCGCGCTGCCGCCAAGAACCATGCCCATGTGGCGGTCGTCGTCGACCCCAGCGACTACGACGCCGTGCTCGCCGACATCGACTCCTACGGTTCGATCAGCCTCGAACTGCGGCGACGACTGGCACGCGACGCATTTGCTCATACCGCCGCATATGACGCCGCGATCGTCGACTGGTTCGATCGCGACGATTCCTCCGATGAGTCCGCCGACGGCCTACCACGCACCATCCATCTCGCTCTGGAGCGCGCTGAGGTGTTGCGGTACGGCGAGAACCCTCATCAACAGGGTGCCCGATACCGAGACATGAATCGCGGTGGCGGCTGGTGGGATACCGCAACACAGCATGGCGGTAAAGCACTGAGTTATCTGAACCTGTATGACACCGAGGCGGCATGGCGACTTGTACATCGTTTCGACGAACCGGCTGTGGTGATCGTGAAACACGCCAACCCGTGTGGCGTGGCAGTGGGCTCCGACATCGCCACCGCATACCGGTTGGCGAATGCCTGTGACCCTGTCAGCGCATTCGGAGGAATTGTCGCTGCTAACCGCTCCGTTGACGCAGCGATGGCCACGGAATTGGCCGAGGTGTTCACCGAAGTGGTTGTGGCGCCATCGTTTTCTGCCGACGCGCTGGAGATTCTCACGGCGAAAGCTAACCTGCGCGTGCTGAGCGCGTCGGCCCCAGGGGACCGAATTGTGGATCTGCGTCCGATCGATGGGGGTCTGTTAGTGCAACAGGCCGACCCGGTGCCCCTCGATCGTTCGGAGTGGCAAGTGGTCACCGCGGCCGCCCCCAGTACTGCGCAGTGGGCTGACATCGAGTTCGCATGGCTGGTCTGTGCGGCCGTGTCCTCGAATGCCATCGTGTACGCGCGCGACCTTCAGGCTGTCGGAATCGGCGCGGGGCAGCAGAATCGTCTGGATTCGTCGCGGATCGCTGCTGAACGTGCGGCTGGTCGTGCGGCAGGAGGTGTGTGCGCGAGCGATGCCTTCTTCCCCTTCCGCGATGGTCTTGATGCGGCGGTGACTGCGGGAGTGACCGCTGTGGTGCAACCCGGTGGCAGTGTGCGCGACACCGAAGTCATCGCCGCTGCCGACGAGGCCGGTATCGCCATGGTGTTCACCGGTCGTCGGCATTTCCGCCACTGACCTGCGCTGCCACGGCACATGCCGCGCCGCAATGAGCGCAGCATCGGGCTGAACGTCGCAGAGCGCCGAGTTCGGGCGATACTGGGGGGTGATGGCCGCCACCGACACCGGTTCTGCGAACCGTCGCCCGACGACGTTGTCGAGTGTGCCGTACTTGGGTGCCCTGGACGGGCTGCGCGCGCTCGCCGTCATCGCGGTGATGGTGTACCACGCCGATGCCGGTTGGCTGCCCGGGGGTTTCTTGGGTGTCGAGGTGTTCTTCGTGTTGAGTGGGTACCTCATCACGCTGTTGCTGATGGCCGAAACCGAGAGGTCGGGGCGCGTGAATCTCGGCGCGTTCTGGGCTCGACGCGCGCGGCGACTGTTGCCAGCACTGTTCGCCACCATGCTCGCGTTGGCGATCTACACGTCGCTGTTCCGCTCGGCCGATGTCGGGGCGTTGCGCGGTGACATCGTTGCCGGTTTCTTCTACGTCTCGAACTGGTTCCAGATCAGCGCCGGTGCCGGATACGCCGCAGTCGGCGATTTCGCGCCGCTGCGACACCTGTGGAGCCTGGCCGTGGAGGAGCAGTTCTATCTGCTGTGGCCGTTGGTCATGGTGGTGTTGCTGCGTCGCGGCACTCGTGACCTCGGCCGGGTCGCTGGCGGATTGGTGTTGACCGCAGTCGGTATCGCGTTGATCACGGCGTGGTTGCACCATCCCGGACGTATCGCAGAATGCAGCATCACTCCCGAGGCCTATTGGAACGTGGGTGGACGGTGCATCTCGAAAGCGGACACCTTGTACCTGTCGACGATTACCCGTTCCACGGGGCTGCTGCTGGGCGCTGCATTTGCCATGGTCTGGCGGCCGGTGGCGGTGATGCGCTCGGGGTTGCGTCAGCGTCCACTGTTGCTCGATCTGCCCGCGGTTGCCGGACTGGTGACCCTGGCATTGTTTGCCTGGAATATCCACTACATCACCGTCGACGCCGCTGTGGAGGGCACCGTTGCGGATTCGGCGTTGTTCCGCGGCGGTCTGATGTTCACCGCGATCGCCACCCTCGCGGTGGTCGCAGCCACCGTGCACCCGCGCAGCCTGGTCACGCGAGGACTGTCAACACGGCCGTTGCGCTGGGTCGGTACGCGCTCGTATGGCCTGTACCTGTACCACTGGCCGATCTACCAGGTGCTGCGCGATGTGGCCGGTGTGTCGCTGGGAGTTGGTCGGTTCATCGTGGCGATGTTGCTCACCGCGGCTGCCGCCGAGGTGTCGTATCGAGTTCTGGAGATGCCGATCCGACGTGGCGAATTCCGAGCCGGGGTCGAACGGTTCCGCCGGCGCGCGGCACCCGGTGCACGCCGTGTTGCACTGGTGTCTGTGGTGGTGATCGCCGTCGCGTCGTCTGTGGCGGGTTTCCGGGTGGCGACGGCGGAACTCCAACTCAACGAGATCGCTGCGGCGATCGATGCCGGCGAATTGGATGTGACCTCGGTGGACGATCTGCTCGCCGGTCTCGACGCCACACCGGCAACCACACTCGCCCCTGCTGACGACGCGGGCGCAGCAACCGCGGACACCCCAGACCCAGCGGAGCCCGTCACATCGACGACGGTGGCCACGCTCACCCCGCAACGCGATCCGATTCCATTCTTGGCCATTGGTGATTCGGTGATGCTCGGTGCCGCACCCGTGCTCAGAGAACGTGGCTACACAGTAAATGCGGAGAAGAGCCGGCAGATGGTGGATGTGCTCGACTTCATGACCCAGTTGCGCGATAGCGGTGCCTTCGGCGACGTCGTCGTTGTTCACCTTGGCACCAACGGGCCGATCGGCGATGAGACGATGAGCACTTTCATGTCGATCGTGGCCGATGTGCCCATGGTCGTGATGCTGAACGTGCGCGGCAATCTGCCATGGGCCACCCGCAATAACGAACTTCTCGATCGCCTTGATCTCCCGGACGACAACATCGTGGTGGTCGACTGGTTGAGCGAGTCGGAGAACTGCACCGGTTCGTGTTACGCCGGGGACGGCATCCATCTCAATGCCGATGGTCGGGAGCACTACGCCAACGTGATACGCGACATCACCGGCCGGTAGTGCGATTGGGCGCATGCCGCAGATCCCTCTACGCTGTTCGCCATGACGACTCCCGTACGTGTAGCGGTCACCGGCGCTGCTGGTCAGATCGGTTATTCACTCCTGTTTCGTATCGCCTCTGGGTCGATGCTCGGCCCCGATACTCCGGTTGCGCTGCAGCTGCTCGAGATCACACCGGCGCTCGGCGCACTTGAGGGTGTGCGGATGGAACTCGATGACTCGGCGTTCCCGCTGCTGAGCGAGGTCATCTGCACCGACGATGCCGATGTGGCCTTTGGCGACGCCGATGTAGCGCTGTTGGTTGGGGCCATGCCCCGCAAGGCCGGTATGGAGCGCGCCGATTTGCTCTCAGCCAACGGCGGCATCTTCAAGCCTCAGGGTGAGGCCCTGTCGCGTTCGGCGAAGCGGGATGTGAAGGTGCTGGTGGTGGGCAACCCCGCCAACACGAATGCGTTGATCGCCCAGTCGAACGCTCCTGATCTCGATCCGTCGCGGTTTACTGCGATGACCCGCCTCGACCACAACCGCGCCGTCACCCAGATCGCACAGCGTCTCGGTGCCTCGGTGAACGATGTGAAGAAAATGACGGTGTGGGGCAACCACTCCACCACTCAGTATCCCGACCTGTTCCACTGCGAAGTGGGCGGCCGCAACGCCTACGAGGCCGTGGGCGATCACGACTGGGTCGACCAGACCTTCATTCCCACCGTTGCCAAGCGCGGCGCGGCCATCATCGACGCTCGTGGTGCCTCGTCGGCAGCGTCGGCGGCATCGGCGGCGGTCGATCACATACGTTCGTGGACCCTGGGCACGCCCGAGGGTGACTGGGTGTCGATGTCGATCCCGTCGGATGGGTCGTATGGGGTGCCCGAGGGCATCATCTCGTCGTTCCCGTGCGTGTGCCGTGACGGAAACTACGCGATCGTCCAGGGCCTCGACATCGACGACTACAGCCGCGGAAAGATCGATGCGTCGGCCGCGGAACTGGTGTCGGAGCGCGACGCCGTTCGCGAACTCGGGCTGGTGTGAGCCACAGCGCGTGACGGGTCGCTGCAGCGACCCCTCGGAATCACGACACGGCGACAGCGCAGGCGATGCGCATCATGTCGTCGACGCCGCGGCGCAACTCGTCGTCGTCGATACGTGCTGCACTGCCGTCGTCGCCGAGCACATCGGACACGGTCATCATGGCGAGCGCCTCGAGGCGATGAACGGCGGCGACGGTGTACATCATCGCGGCTTCCATCTCGACGGCGAGATGGCCAGAGCGTTGCCATCGGGCAAATGCGGTGTCATCGGAGTCATAGAAGAGGCCAGCGGTGACGATCGGGCCGACGTGCACCATTCCTCCTGCCAACCGTGATTGCTTAACCGCACGGGTAACGAGATCGTGGGTTGCCGTGGGGGAGTACGACGCCATTTGCACGTATCGCAACGGGGTGGTGTCGTCACAGGTCGCCGCCGTGGCGATGACGGTGTCGCCCATGGCCATACCATTGCCAAGGCCACCGCAGGTTCCCACGCGGACGAGGCGACGGGCCCCAAGCTGCACCAGTTCTTCGAACACAATGCCTGCCGAGGGACATCCCATGCCGGTCGTTTGCACGCTGACCGGTGCACCATCGAAGGTGCCGGTGTAGCCCAGCATCCCGCGCTCAGAGTTCACCAAACGCGCGCCGGGATCGAGGAAGTTCTCCGCGATGTAGGTCGCTCGATTCGGATCACCAGGGCACAGCACAGACGGGGCGTAGTCACCGGGTTCGGCACGGAGATGGATCGGCATTCGACGATCCTAGGTGTGAGCGATAGCTACTCAGGTGTAGTCGGTGCGTTCGCGTACCTGCCGAAACACGCCATCGAGAGCCGCAAACACGTCCTGCGCGCCCATGAGGCGTTCGCGATCGCCAAAGAGCAGGATCTGGCCGGTGATGAAGGCTTCTTGGGCGTTCAGCTCGCCGGTGGCTACCGCCACGGCGGTGTTATAGGACTGTTCCATCGATACGTCCTCGGGGTCGGCGGCACCCGCGCCGAAGGTCACCTCACCCGCTCCCACTTGAAGGTGGTAGACCACGTCGCCGTCAGGAGTGTCGGTCACCTTTTGAGTCACCCCGATGCTCTGTACCTCGGCGAGGGCACTCAGGGTGTCGTCAGCCGACACAGCGGCCGCCATCTCGCGAATCCAGGCCAGCGATAAATAGCGGACGCGGTCGCTGTCGGTCGGCATCGGGGATGAGGTGTCGTGGCTCACCCCCCTAGTCTGCCCGGTGACGATGTACACGACGACCGACGAGGGCCCGCATAGCGGATGCAGCGATGAATGGGCGGTAGCCCTCCTGACTGGTGACGGTACGGGGCTCGTCACGGTGCAACGCCACCATCGTGACCGGCGCTCGTACTGGTGGGCGGTGGTCGGCCGCGACCACGGGCCACTTCACGTGCTCGACACCGAGGTGCCGCCACGTTCCGATCCGTTGTTGGTCAAAGGCGCGCAACTCTGGGCCGAGATGGTGTGCGAAGAGCCGATGGCCCAGTGGACGATCGGTAACGAAACGATCGCGGTGGTGCTCTCTGATGCATCAGAAGCACTGGGGTCGGCATATGGGGATCCCACACCGGTGGCCTCCGATCTCGAGTTCTATGGCACCTCCGACGCCGAGGTCATCACCAACGGGTACCTGCAGCACGGATGTGTCCACGGGGTGATCGAGATCGCCGGACGAGACGCGGTGGACCTAGTCGAGGTGCCGGCAGTGCGCTGGCACCGCTGGGTTGCCGACGGGGAGCCGTTCGGCCCGGCACCGCTCCCTGCAGCGCGGGCGCATCTGGGTATCGCTGCGATGGCTCGTCTGGATAACGACCTGTTCGACATGGTGCTCACCCCATCGGGCTGGTGTCGCCGCGGGAGTGAATGACATGTGGGTTGTTATCACCTTGGCAGCCGCGATGCTGCAGATCACGCGCACATCGATCCAGCACGGCCTACGGCACTCTCATGATGCCGTATCGGCGGCTGCATTCCGGTTCACATACGGAGCGCCGGTGGCTCTGGTGGTGTCGATAATTGTCTTCGGCCCGGCAGGAGTCGCCCGACCGGGGTTTGGCACCGATGTCGTGGTGGTCATCATCGCTGCGGGAGTGGCGCAGATCCTTGCCACGGTGGCTTTGCTGCTGGCGTTCCGCACACGTGATTTCTCGATCGGCACGGTGTATTCCAAGGCGGAAGTTCCTGTTGTGGCAGCCCTCGGGGCTATCGGGCTCGGACCAGCTTTGACGCTGTGGGGTTGGGTAGGCGCGGCACTCGTGGTGACCGGGGTGGTGGTGCTGGCGGTGCGCCGTCGTGATGCTTTGGGCCCACCCTGGGATCCCGCGGCCCTCATCGGGGCAGCGTCGGGAGCCTTGTTCGCGGCCGCCGCCACGGGAATCGGCGCGGCGGCGGGACGCCTCGATGGTGGGTCGAGCTTCACCCGGGCACTGTTCACATTGACCATCATGTTGTGCGTGCAGGCGGCGCTGATGGGGGCGTGGTCGGTAGTGGGCCCGGGCATCACAGCGAGTGGCGCAGGTTGGGCGGGGCTCGCCATTGGGGTGTTCTCCATGCTGGGGTCGTTGGCCTGGGCGTGGGGATTCACTCTGGCGGGAGCTGCACGGGTGCGCACCCTCGGCCAGGTTGAGGTCCTGATCGCTTTCGCGGCGGGAGCGGTGATGCACGCCGAACGTCATCGGCGTCACGAATACGCTGCAGCCGCATTGGTGCTCACCGGTGTGGTTCTCGTCGCAGCAGCGGGTTGAGCTGAATCGATCCACGCGACACCGGTGGCATCGTGCGACGCTGGTGCGATGACCGGTGGGTTCGACGATGACATCTTGGCGGCGCCGTCGCGACGTAGCGCCCCACCGGTGGTGGATGCAGTGAGCGGCCTCGTGGTGGAAGTGCGTGCCGATGGATTCTGCGGCGACGTGGTGGCGGCAACCGGGGCGGGCGTGACTTTGCGTGATCGCAATGGTCGAGAGCGCAACTTTGGGTGGCGTGAGGGGGCATTCATGATCGACGGTGCTGTGGTCACCCTGCGGCGCCCAGTAGCCGGTGATACGACGCCCCCTCGACGATCGGCCGCGGGTGGCGTGTTGGCTGATGGGCCGCGACGGGCACGTGTGGCGAGCCCTCATCGGATCTGGGTGGAGGGATTGCACGACGCTGAACTTCTTGAGCACGTATGGGGTGACGAGCTTCGTGAGATCGGTGTGGTGGTGGAACCAATGCACGGTGCCGATGATCTCGACCTTGCCGTCGCCGCATTCGATCCGGGCCCCGAGCGGCGCCTTGGTGTGCTGTTGGATCATCTCGTGGATGGTTCGAAGGAGTCACGTATCGCGGCGGGTATCCGACGCACGCACGTTCTCGTCACCGGTCATCCCTTTGTGGACGTGTGGGCAGGGGTGCGGCCCCGAGTGGTGGGGTTGCAGGCGTGGCCCGATGTGCCACGTGGTGTGCCGTTCAAGCAGGGTCTCTGCGATGCCGTTGGAATGCCGCTGGAGGGGTTTTGGCCTCGCCTGCGGTCCGCGGTTGATTCGTTCGCTGATCTCGAACCCGAGTTGGTGGGTGCGGTCGAGCGGTTGATCGACTTTGTTGCACCGCCCGGGTGAGGCCGTCGCCGAACAACGGTGGTGTGATGTCCACGGCCTGAGAACGTCGATGCCCCGCCACCGGTGGGGGGCGGGGCATCGGGTCGTCCATGCGTCGGTGACCGGCGCCGGTGCATACCGGCGTAACGGTCAGACGAAAGCGGAGGCGAAGACCAGTGCGACGATGGTCATCACCTTGATCAAGATGTTCATCGCGGGGCCGGAGGTGTCCTTGAACGGGTCACCGACGGTGTCGCCCACGACGGCAGCCTTGTGGGCGTCGGAGCCCTTGCCACCGTGGTTTCCGGCTTCGATGTACTTCTTAGCGTTATCCCATGCGCCGCCCGCGTTGGCCATGTAGATGGCGATGGCGAAGCCGCTCACCAGAACACCGGCGAGCATGGCGCCGAGGGCGTCAACCGAGATGAACCCGGTGACCAGCGGCACGACGACCGCGAGCGCGCCGGGCACGATCATCTCGCGCAGCGACGCCTCGGTGGAGATCGCAACGCAGCGAGCCGAGTCGGGAACGACGCCGTCGGCGCCTTCGCGCAAACCGGGGATTTCGCGGAACTGACGACGAACCTCTTCGATCATCTTGTTCGCTGCGCGGCCCACGGCGTCGATGGTGAGAGCGGCGAACAAGAACGGCAGGCCAGCGCCGATGAACAGCCCGACGAAGGCATCGACTTCGCCGACGCTGAGGTTCAGGGTGCCTCCAGCGGCTTCCACGGCGTACTCGAAGCTCTTGAACAACGCGAGAGCGGTGAGCGCGGCCGAGCCGACGGCGAACCCCTTGGCGATCGCCGCGGTGGTGTTGCCGAGCGAGTCGAGGGCGTCGGTGACCTTACGGACCGACGGGTCGAGATGTGCCATTTCGGCGATGCCGCCGGCGTTGTCTGAGATCGGGCCGTACGCATCGACCGAGACCACCACACCGGTGGTGGCGAGCATGCCGATCGCAGCCACAGCGATGCCGTAGATGCCGCCAGGGATGACGTCCTCACCGAATGCCTGGTCGCCACCCCACCAGGCGACAATCACGCCGATCAGAATGAGTACGACCGATCCAGCCACCGACACCATGCCGGTCGACACGCCAGACAGCACGGTGGTTGCCGGGCCGGTTTCGGATTGCTGGGCGATCTTCTTCACCGGGCCGAAGGCATCTGATGTGTAGTACTCGGCTGTCTTACCGAGCGCCCAACCGATGACCAGGCCACCGACGACGGAGACTGCGATGCCCCATGGCTTCTGGTCGTCGCCGTCGAAGATCAGGTACGCCACGATGAATGTGGCAGCGATGGTGAGGCCCATGGCGACGTTGGTGCCCATGTGCAGGGCGCGCGACAGCGCGTGGCTGTCGGTGGAGTCGCCGGCGCGCACGAAGAACGAACCGATGATCGATGCGATCATGCCAACAAAGGCGATCGCCATCGGGAACATCAAGAATCCAACGAAGTCGCTCTGGTCGCCCTTGATGCCGGCCGCGGTGAGGCCACCGGCACCGGCGAAGGCGATGAGCGACACGGGAGCGATGATCGATCCGGCGTAGGACTCGAACAGGTCAGCACCCATGCCGGCAACGTCGCCCACGTTGTCGCCCACGTTGTCGGCGATGGTGGCAGGGTTTCGCGGATCGTCCTCGGGGATACCTGCCTCGACTTTGCCCACGAGGTCGGCACCGACGTCAGCGGCTTTGGTGTAGATGCCACCACCAACGCGGCTGAACAATGCGATTGAGGAAGCACCGAGACCGAAAGCGGTCACGATTTCGAACGCGTCGTCGACCTCGAGCCATACGACGAACAGCAAGTAGGTGAACATCAGTCCCGCTAGGGCGAGACCGGCCACGGTGAAGCCCATCACCGCGCCACCGCGGAAGGCGATGGGTAGCGCCTTGCCGGGGCCCGACTTGGCGGCCTCAGCGGTTCGGGCATTGGCCATGGTGGCCACGGTCATACCGATGTAGCCCGCCAGTGCCGACAGCACAGCGCCGAGAACGTACGACACTGCGGCGAGCGGTGCGATCACGATGGCCAGCAGGATCGCGAGAGCGACCACGAACACGGCCACCCACGAGTACTCCTTGTAGAGGAAGGCGCGTGCGCCCTTTTGGATCTCCGTCATCAAGAAGATCATGCGGTCGTCGCCCGGTGGGGCCGCGGCGACCACCTTGTAGAAGTAGCCCGCGAGGGCTAGCGCGGCAATCGCCGATATTGCGGCGAGGTAGGGGATGATGTCCACGGTGTGAGAGCCTCCTGTGGCTGGGCGATCCTCGTCGATCGCCTCTAGGTGTCGTAGGACCCGAAAGGGTCGCCCAATGATGCTAGGTGCCGGGGGTGGTCTCCAACCCGGATGGTGGGGTTTTCACACCCCGGCGGTCACGCCGTCAACGTAGCCATATGACGTCGTGCGCTGCCGCAGGGTGCGCCCAAGGGGCCCAACGAGGTCGCCGAAGGCGCCGGCATCCATGTGCTGGCCGTGCGAGGCGCCGGCGGCGCGTGAGATGTTTTCGTCCATCAGCGTGCCGCCAAGGTCGTTGCATCCGGCGGCGAGCAACTGGCGAGCTGCGGAGGTACCGATCTTCACCCACGACAACTGGATGTTGTCGATTAGGCCGCGATACACGATGCGCGCCACGGCGTGCACCAGCAGATTTTCGCGGAAGGTCGGCCCGCGACGGGCGCGGTGCTGCAGATAGATCGGCGATGCCATGTGGACAAACGGCAGGCCGACGAATTCGGTGAAGCCCCCGGTGACTGCTTGCAGATCGCGGGTGCGCAGCATGTGCTCGGCCCAACTGTGCGGGTTCTCGATCGAACCGAACATCATGGTGATATTCGATCCGAGGCCGACCTCGTGAGCGGCGGCGTGGCAGTCGAGCCATTCGTCGGTGGTGATCTTGTCGGGGCACAGTTCTGCGCGAACGGCGTCATCGAGGATCTCGGCTGCGGTTCCCGGCAGTGATGACAGTCCGGCATCGCGAAGTCGCCCAAGGTAGGTGACGAGGTCTTCGCCGAGGCGCCGAGCACCTTCGGTGACCTCGAGGGCAGTGAAGCCGTGAATGTGCAGTGTGGGCGCTGCCTCGCGGACTGCTCGGGTGACATCGATGTAGTAGTCACCATCAAAGTCGGGATGGATGCCGCCTTGCAGGGTGACCTCGGTGGCGCCCATTGCCTCGGCCTCGGCGGCGCGTTGGGCGATGTCGTCGAGGGTGAGTAAGTAGGGGGTGCCGCGCAGATTCAACGAGAGTGGGCCTTTGGAGAACCCGCAGAAGCGGCATTTGAAGGTGCACACGTTGGTGTAGTTGATGTTGCGGTTGTGCACCCAGGTCACGGTGTCGCCCACGGCCTCGTAGCGAAGGTGGTCGGCGACCTCGGCAATTGCGGCGACCTCGGGCCCGCGGGCGGCGAACATCGTCACGATGTCGTCGTGGCCCATGGGCTCGTCGTCGGCGACCGCGTCGAGCACCCGTCGCAGTGCCGATCCCGGTCGGGTGGCCGCAGGTGCGGGGATGAGCGTGGGTGGCTCGGCTTGGGCGCCGGAGTACCACGCGGTGGAGCGGTGTCCGATGAGTACGACCTCCGCACCGTCGGTCACCACATCGGCGGCGGTGGTTCGTTCGGGCCAGACAGCTCCGGGGTCGTCGCGTCCGAGTCCTTCGGCATCGGCCCGGTCGATGACGGCAAAGTGCAATGCGGGGTCAATCCATTCATCGCGCGCAGCGATGTGATGGGGGTAGATGGTGAGTCGAGGTGCCAACACCATCTGACGTGCCTCAGTGGCTTCGCGCAGCCGATCGAGTGCGGGCCATGGGCGTTCGGGATTGACGTGGTCGGCGGTCACCGGTGACACGCCTCCCCAGTCGTCGATGCCGGCATCGAGCAGCACACCGAAATCGTCGGACAGATTCGGTGGTGCCTGCAGATGGACGTCATCGGGGAGGACCAGGCGCGCCGCAGCAATCGACCACAGGAATTCCTCTGGTGGGCACGGTGGGTCATTGCGCATGGCCGTACCCGGTTTGGGCAGAAAGTTCTGCACGATGACTTCTTGAACCTGGCCGTGACGCCGGTGGCTGTCGGCGATGGCCATAAGGGCGGCCAAACGGTCGGCGCGTGTCTCTCCAATGCCGACGAGAATCCCGGTGGTGAATGGGATGCGCGTTGCGCCCGCGGCCTCGAGGGTGTCGAGGCGACGCTGCGGGTTCTTATCGGGTGCACCACGGTGGCAGGGCAGATCGTCGCGCAGGGTCTCCACCATCATTCCCTGACTGGGTGCGACGCGGCGCAGCATCGCGAGTTCATCAGCGCCGAGGGCGCCGGGGTTGGCGTGGGGCAGCAAGCCGGTTTCGTTCAATACCAGTTGGGCGGTGTGCGCCAGGTAGTGAACGGTGGAGTCCCAACCGTTGGCGCGCAGCCAGTCGCGTGCCGCCTCGTAACGTTCCTCAGGTGCTTCGCCGAGGGTGAACAACGCCTCGTGACAGCCAGCTCGCGCACCGTCGCGAGCGATGCGCAGCACCTCGTCGGGCGAGAGGTAGGGGGAGTCGAGGCGAGCGGGTGGCTGGGCGAACGTGCAGTAGCCGCAGGCGTCGCGGCACAGCATGGTGAGCGGGATGAACACCTTGGGTGAGTACGTCACCCGGGTGCCCCATAATTGGTCGCGGTGTGCGGCGGCCGTGGTCATCAGTTCGCTGAGTCCAGCATCGAGAAGATCGCTCACATGAGTCGGCAGCGTGGCGGGGTCGACGGGTCGCGCGCGCACGGGGTCGGGAACGGCGTGGGTGCTCACAGCGCGTAGAATAGCCGGGGTCAGTTCTGAAACAGAACTCAGAGGCTCCGGGTGGGCGAAGATCAGCCTCTGCGCCATGATGGGCTGATGGCCAAGCGCGGCGCCTCTCCCATCGACGACACGTTGCGCATTGTCGGCGACCGGTGGTCAATCCTGATCGTGCGTGCCGGCCTGCGCGGTATCCGCCGCTTCGACGATCTCTGCAGTGATCTGGGAATCGCGCGGCCGATTCTGACCGAGCGCCTCAGGCGACTTGTCGCCCATGGGGTGATGGAGAAGGTGCCGTATTCCGAGCACCCGCGCCGGTACGAGTACCGCCTGACGGATGCTGGCATCGCCCTCTCACCGGTGCTGGTGGCTTTGGTGCGATGGACCGAGGAATACGGAACGTCGGAAGCGACCGGCGCCGCATTGGTGCACGCACCCTGCGGTTCAGAACTGGAGCAAGCGTTCTGGTGTCGTACGTGTGGCACCACATTTGGGCCTCACGCCATCCGTGGTGTGAATCGCAACCATGACGAACACGACGACACCGGGGCAGACGCATCGTCAGACACGCCGACCTGAGGGCGCGCGGTGACGGCCATGGTGACGACGATGGCGCCGGATGTGCTGGTCGTGATCGAACGCCACTAACTTCTTGGCCATGTCACAGACGTTGTCACGCGGGCCGGTGAGCGGCACCGCCGCCAAAGCCGGTTCGCGCCGCCGTAAACCCTTCCTCCTCGACCTCTACGGCACTGCGGTCGGCAAGAAGTACGTGATGGCCATCACCGGCATCATGGGTATCGGCTTCGTCGTTGGCCACATGGTTGGCAACTTGAAGGTGTACCTCGGCGTCGTCGAGGAGAACGGCGAACTGGTCTACGACATCGACCACTACGCACATTTCCTGCGCGAGTTGCTGATGCCGATCCTGCCCTACGGCTATGCCCTGTGGATCCTGCGGATCGGGCTCATCGCAGCCATCGTGTTGCACCTCCACGCCGCCTACTCGTTGACCGTGTTGAACCGCAAGGCGCGTCCGGTTCGCTATCAGTCCGCTCGTGACTATCAGGTGGCCAGCTTTGCCAGTCGCTCCATGCGCTGGACCGGCATTTTGGTGGTGCTGTTCATCGCCTGGCACTTGGCCGACCTCACCTGGGGCTGGCTGAACCCCGATTACGTCTACGGCGAGGTGTACCGCAACATCGACGCCAGCCTGTCGCGGGTACCGGTGGCAATCCTGTACATCGCTGCCAACATCGCCCTCGGCATTCACCTGTTCCACGGCATGTGGAGCCTGTTCCAGTCGATGGGTTGGAATAACCCACGATTCAACAAATGGCGACGCAGCGTCGCCACCGGCCTGGCCACCGTCGTGGTGGTCGGCAACGTCTCGTTCCCGATCATGACCCTTGCAGGCGTCATCGAGTACGACGAGACGGCTGTGACCCACTCGGCATACGTTGGAGCCGACGTCGTCGAAACGGAGACACCATGAGCATGACCCTCGCCAGCCCGGTCCTCGACTCGAAGACCCCAGACGGCCCGGTCGCCGACAAATGGGACAACTTCAAGGCGAACGAGAAGCTCGTCAACCCGGCGAACAAGCGTAAGTTCAAAATCATCGTTGTCGGCACTGGTTTGGCCGGTGCGTCCGCGGCGGCAACCCTTGCCGAGCTTGGCTACCAAGTGGATGCGTTCACATTCCACGACTCGCCCCGTCGCGCCCACTCGATTGCCGCCCAAGGTGGCATCAACGCGGCGAAGAACTACCGCGGTGACGGCGACTCGGTCAACCGCTTGTTCTACGACACGATCAAGGGCGGTGACTTCCGCTCTCGTGAGTCGAACGTGCACCGTTTGGCGCAGGTGTCGGTGAACATCATCGACCAGATGGTCGCCCAAGGCGTTCCCTTCGCCCGTGAGTACGGCGGCATGCTCGACAACAGGTCCTTCGGCGGTGCCCAGGTGAGCCGCACCTTCTATGCCCGGGGCCAGACCGGGCAGCAGTTGCTGCTCGGCGCTTACCAGCAGCTCGCCCGACAGATCGGCCTGGGCAACGTCCGTTTGTTCAATCGCACCGAACTCGTCGATGTGGTCACCATCGATGGCCGCTGCGCGGGCATCGTCACCCGCGATCTGATGAATGGCGAGGTCACCTCGCATGCCGCGCACGCTGTGGTGCTGGCCACCGGTGGCTACGGCAACGCGTTCTTCTTGTCAACCAACGCCATGGCGTGCAATGTGACGGCTGCATGGCGTGCGCACCGTCGCGGCGCGTTCTTCGCGAACCCCTGCTACACCCAGATCCACCCCACCTGCATCCCGCAGAGCGATGACTTCCAGTCGAAGCTCACGTTGATGTCCGAGTCGCTGCGTAACGACGGCCGGGTGTGGGTGCCCAAGATGGCGGGTGACACGCGCGCTCCAGCCGACATTCCCGAGGACGAGCGCGACTACTACCTCGAGCGCCTGTACCCCAGCTTCGGCAACTTGGCACCGCGCGACATCTCGTCACGCGCGGCAAAGCGCGCTGTCGACAATGGCCAGGGAGTGGGTCCGAAGCAGAACGGTGTGTACCTTGACTTCGCTGACGCCATTGGGCGTCTGGGTGCCGATGTGGTGCGCGAGCGCTACGGGAACCTGTTCGACATGTACGAGCGGATCACCGGCGAGAACCCCTACGAAGTGCCGATGCGCATCTACCCGGCCTCGCACTACACGATGGGCGGACTGTGGGTCGACTACGAGTTGATGACCACCATCCCCGGCCTCTACGCCGCGGGTGAAGCCAACTTCTCCGACCACGGCGCCAATCGCCTTGGTGCGTCAGCGCTGATGCAGGGTCTGTCAGATGGCTACTTCGTGTTGCCGTACACGATCTCGAACTATCTCGCTCAGTGGCTCAACAAGTCGATTCCCGACACGAGCCATCCGGAGTTCGCCAAGATCGAGGCCGAGGCGCGCGACCGCTATCACCGTCTGGCCAGCTCTGACGGCACTCGCGGGCCCGACTGGTTCCATCGTGAACTCGGCAAGATCATCTGGGACTACTGCGGTATGGAGCGCACCGAAGCAGGCCTCGACAAGGCTCTGTCGGAGATCCCGGCCTTGTACGAAGAGTTCCGCCGCGACCTCAAGGTCACCGGCGGCGAGTTCGGCCTGAACCAGACCCTAGAGAAGGCCGCACGCACCGAAGACTTCTTCGAACTCGGCATGACCATGTGCCGTGACGCCCTTGAGCGCCGCGAGTCATGCGGCGGCCATTTCCGCGCGGAGTATCAGACCGAGGAGGGCGAGGCTCTCCGCGATGATGAGAATTTCGCACACGTGTCGGCGTGGGAGTACACCGGCGACGCCACCCAGCCCACACTGCACATCGAACCCCTCGTATACGAGGAGGTCAGCTTCCAGACGAGGAGTTACAAGTGAGCACCACCCTCAAGAACCTGACCCTGAAGATCTGGCGTCAAGACGGCCCGAACGGTGCCGGTCGCTTCGACACCCACGTGATCGACGAGATCACCGACGAGGCGTCATTCCTCGAAATGCTCGACATTTTGAACGAGCAACTCATCGAGAACGGTGATGAGGCCGTCGTGTTCGACCACGACTGCCGCGAGGGAATCTGCGGTACCTGCTCGCTGATGATCAATGGTCAGGCTCACGGACCTGAGCGTGCAACGGCCACCTGCCAGTTGCACATGCGCAAGTTCTCCTCCGGCGACACCATCGTGATCGAGCCATGGCGGGCATCGGCGTTCCCGATCGTGAAAGACCTCATGGTCGACCGGTCGGCGTTTGACCGCATCATCGAGTCCGGTGGGTTCATCACCGCTGCTACCGGCGGTGCACCTGATGCCAACCTCATCCCTGTGCCCAAGCCTGTGGCCGACGCGGCTATGGATGCCGCGCAGTGCATCGGTTGCGGCGCGTGTGTCGCGGCGTGCCCGAATGGCGCAGCAAACCTGTTCACCTCGGCGAAGATCTCTCATCTCAATCTTCTCCCTCAAGGCCAAGCCGAGCGCTACCAGCGAGTGGAGAACATGGTGGAAACCATGGACGAGTACTTCGGTTCGTGCACCAACCACGGTGAGTGCGAGGCGGCCTGCCCGAAGGAGATCTCCATCGACATGATCGCGTTGATGAACTCCGACTATCGCAAGGCCAAGGTGAAGAACCGCAAGGCGCTGTCACGCACCTGATCGGGGTTCCCAGCTGAGACGGGCTGGGTTATAAGCCGACGTCAATCGCCGAGGTGTCGGTGAACACCGAAGTGTGCTGAGCGCCGTCACGATCGACCGCGGTCAGCGCGACACGCATCGTCACCGCCCCGAACACCTCGGGAATCGACACGTCGACGGTGGTAATCCGTTCGCATGTGTCGGCGCCAATCGAACCGCCGACGCGATGATGCCACACCCCCGATGGGGCGGTGACGGTGATGTCGGCGTGGGCGTCGGGAATGTCGACTCGCAGGTCGTTCACGACATGCACCGCAAGGCGCAGTTCCGCTCCTGGTCGAGATGCGATCGGTAGGCGATCAGCCACCACGATGACCGGTGCGCATGCCTCGCGCACGGCAGCGAGCACGGGTCGCGGCGCCCCCGTGTGGTCGGTCAGGCCCCAGCCGTGGTCGGCGACAGGGTCCCGCCATGAGGCCACGCAAAAGCCACCGTTTGGTCGGTAGCGGATGCGGCGAAGGTGCTCGATATAGCGGCGCGCCACGTCGGCTTGATGTTCGAGCGCGGCAGTTCGCCATGCCGCATGATCACGATGGCGCGCGACAGGTACGTGATCGTTGAAATGCAGGTGGGCGACACCGAGTAGCGCGGCCATATCGGCGTCATCGACCGGCTCGCGAGGTGGGACTGGGGCCCCGAGGTGCGACACGAAGCGGAACAGGCCAGGGAACGATGCCGACGCCCGTGCAAGGTCGTCGATGGGGCCCTCTGACCAACCGAGACCAAGGTGCGAGTCCGTGCCGCGCAGGTTGGGCCATGTGGGGAGAACTCCGGAATGGGGGGTGCAACGGCGTGTTGGGTCGGCAGATTCGATGGTGCGTCGTACGGTGCGGTCGAGAACGGTGCGGTTCCATGAGGGCATCTGCTGGCGAGCGAGCCGGCGGGCACGGGTGAGCAACGGGTAGCGGGTGAACGAGGGTGGGGTGCTGTCGTCCCAGGCTCCGTCAGGTTCGTCATGTGCCGACCATGCGATGACGCTCGGATGGTGAGCCAGTGCATCAACCATGTCGTGGGCGGCGGTGATTGCTCGTTGGCGCACCTGGCGGCTTTGGGGGCCGACCATCCAGAAGTCCTGCATGATGAGCAGTCCGTGTTGGTCGGCCGCTCGGTAGAGCCCCGGTGGCGCAAGGTGGCCATTGACGCGCACCACATCGAAGCCGGTGTCGATCATTGCGCGGACTTCGGCATCGCAACTGGCAGCATCGATCGCGCCAATGAACGGGCCGAGGGGCAACAGGTTCACCCCTTTGAGGTGCAGCCGCTCTCCGTTGATCGAGCACACCCAGTCGTCCCAGGCGACTTCGCGCACCCCGGTCCGTCGGGTTGCGCTGTGGCTGACGACATCGTCGACGACGATGTCGACGATGATGTCGAGCAGATCGGCGGGGCCCATGCTGTGCGGCCACCACAACCGTGGTTGCTCGAGGTCGAGATTCCATGCCACGTCATTGATCCCTGCCGCCACTGCGACGGTCTGTTCGTCGACAGCGATGTCGCCCACCGATGTGCGCATTGTGATCGACCGACCCGTGTCGGTATCGACGCGTGCACGTAACAGCAGGTGAGCTCGGCTTTCGTCGGCATCCCGGGTGAGGACGCGGAGCCGTTGAATGCGAACGGGGCCAGTATCTTCGGTGCACACCCGCCCCAATACCCCGCCCGGCGTTGCGGGTTGGGCCGATGAGACCCCTTGCAGGGTGCCGGTGAGATCTGCGCGTGGTCGTGTCGGGTCGATGGGCGGGCATGCCACCTCAATAGCGAGCACGTGATCCTCACCGAGCCGGCTGAGGGCGGACACGTCGAAGGCATGCTCGACAGCGTGGCCTTCTGGGTCGCCGAGATACGCGCCATCGAAGTGCACGTCGGCCTGGGCGATCACGCCGCCGATCACCACCCATCGGCGCTGACCTTCATGGGGTGGGGGTTCGCTGAAGCGCCGTCGGAAGATCAGTGGGCCGGGATCATCTCCCAGATGTGGATCTGCACCCCAATGTCCGGGGACGGCTGTGGTCGCCCATGACCCGTCATCGACATCAAGTCCGATGCCATGTCGGCGGAGGTGGTCGTCGGCACGTCGCACGCGCCACGAACCGGAGAGGTCCACGGCGCGAGCGTAGCGGTGGGGCCCGGGCGGTACCGTTGGCGCAGTGCACACGGCGCCTTCCACCCGCGGACCGCGGCGTCATGCAATTGCTGATGCGGCGGTGGTGCTGGCTCCGGCCACACCGTTCGGGCTGGTTGTCGGCTTGGCCATTTCCGAGTCGGAGATGCCGGCATGGCTGGGTCAGGTCGGCTCGTTTGCGGTGTTTGCCGGTGCCGCGCAGTTGACCATGGTGACCCTTGCGGGTGTGTCGGCGTGGTGGGCGGTGGTTCTGGCTGCAATGGTCATCAACCTCCGTCATGTGATGTACAGCGTGGCGGTAGCCCCGGCATTTACCCGACAGCCGGCGTGGATGCGTTTCATTGCCCCAACGGTGCTGATCGATCAGCAGTTCGCCCTCGTCTCGCAGCAACTCGACCATGACCCTGCAGCGTTTCGCACGTACTACCTGTGGGCGGGCGGCACACTCTTGGTCGGTTGGCAGTTCATGACCCTCGCTGGAATTGTGGTCGGCCCGGCAATTCCTACCGATTGGCGGTTGGGATTCGCCCCAGCGGTCATGTTCTGCGGCCTTGTGGTTATCGGGGTCAAAGATGCGGCGAACGCAATAGCCGCAATTGTGGGGCTCACCGTGGGTCTGGTCGCCATCGATCTGCGAGACCGCCTAGGCATCGTGGTGGGCGCGGTTGCCGGCGTCACCGCTGGGTATCTGGCCGACCTCGTCATCGATCGGCGTCGCGCCGGGGCGAGTGCCCCAGCCCCGGTGGTGCAGCCATGAGGACCTCCGAAGCCGTGCTCATCGTGTCCGTAGTGGCCCTGGTGACGTACGCATTTCGAGCGGGCGGCATCGTGTTACTGGCTGATCGAGGGCTTCCGGCGCCGGTGGCGCGCGCCATGCGTCATGTGGGGCCGGCGGTCCTTGCGGCGTTGGTGGCGAGTATCGCTGCAGTCGGCCCTGATGGCACCACTGGTGTGGGTGTGGCCGAGGTTGGGGCGCTAGCGGTGACGGCGATCGTTGCACGATGGCGCAGCAACCTTCTTGCGGGTTTGATCGCCGGGATGATCACGTTGTGGCTGTGCATGGCGTTGATCTGAGGCGCCCTTGGGCCCGGCGCGACGGCACTCGGCGGTGGGGGCTAGGTTCGGCACAATGACCTCTGCGTTGACCCCTCCCGCGAACCTTGCTCGCACTCTGGGCGACCTGATCGATAGTGGCTGGGTGTCGCGACCGGTGTCAGCAGAAATCCGAGAGAACGCGGTGGTGCGGATCACCGCGGGGGAGCCGCTGTTCGACGGGGTCCTCGGCTACGAAGACACCGTGATGCCGCAGTTGGAGAACGCTCTCCTCGCCGGTCACGATGTGATCTTCCTCGGCGAACGTGGCCAGGCCAAGACCCGGATGATTCGTTCGCTCACCGGCCTTTTGGACGAGTGGATGCCCATTGTCGAAGGAAGCGAAATCAATGACGATCCAACGGATCCGGTGTCACGTTTCGCTCGTGATCTGATCGCTGAACGCGGAGACGACACGCCGATTACGTGGGTGCATCGCGGTGACCGCTACGGCGAGAAATTGGCCACTCCCGACACGTCGATCGCCGACCTGATCGGCGAGGTCGACCCGATCAAGGTTGCCGAGGGGCGTTACCTGTCTGACGAGCTGACATTGCACTACGGACTGGTGCCGCGTACGAACCGGGGCATCTTCGCGATCAATGAGTTGCCCGACTTGGCTGAGCGAATCCAGGTCGGTCTGTTGAACGTGTTGGAGGAACGTGACGTCCAGATTCGTGGCTACAAGGTGCGGCTGCCGCTCGATGTGATGCTCGTCGCGTCGGCCAACCCGGATGACTACACGAATCGTGGCCGCATCATCACACCGCTGAAGGATCGTTTTGGTAGCCAGATCCGCACGCACTACCCGCTGACGGCAGAGTTGGAACAGCGCATCGTCGCCCAAGAAGCTCGCCCGCTCGATGTGGGTGCGGTATCGGTTCAGGTGCCCGATTACCTCGGCGCTGTGGTGGCCGAGTTTTCTCATGCGGCGCGGTCAAGCCCGCATGTGAACCATCGCAGCGGCGTCAGCGTACGGTTGAGCGTGTCGAACTACGAGGCGCTGTCGGCCAATGCGCTGCGTCGGGGCCTGCGCGCAGGTGAATCCACCGCGGTGGCTCGCATTGATGATCTCGATGCGCTTGCCGCGACGTCGATTGGCAAGATCGAGATCGAGGCGATTGAAGAGGGTCGTGAGGGAGCGGTGTTCGACGCTCTCGTGCGCCAAGCGGTGCTGGAGGTATTCCGCGACCGTGTCGACCCCACGGGCTTGGCCGTTGTGGTCGAGGCCTTCGAAGAGGGTGCTGTGGCACATACCGGTGCCGATGTGTCGAGTGCGGAACTGGCGTCGCTGGTCGAGTCGGTACCTGGCCTTGCCGCACCGGTGTCGGCATTGTGCGACGGGTCGGATGACTCGGCAGAGATCGCGGCCGCCGTGGAGTTCATTTTGGAGGGCCTGCACCTGTCGCGGCGCCTCAACAAGGACGCGTCAGGGTCGGCAGCCACCTATCGCGCGCGTTGACACACGTCGGTCACTGCGTGTCAGCCAAAGGGTGTGCGTGTCCAGAGTTCGCCGGTGTCGTGGCGGTCAGCCCGGGTGGGTGCTCCCTTGAGCTGGGCAACGTCGACCGAGCCCGGGAAACCGGGAAGTTCCACGTCGCCGTATGGCTCTGACGTGATGCCTTCGGGCAATTGCGCGATGTGCGAACTTGGCATCAGCACCTCGTAATTGGTGGCGTGGTCGCATAGGCGCGATGCCATATTCACGGCGGATCCGATGTAGTCGTCGCCCTCGAAGAGCAGCGCGTGACCGGTCGCGATACCCGCGCGCAATGTGAGCGGTGCGCATACCTTGGTGGCACGGCGTTCGAGGTCCATGACGAACTCGATCGCGTCATCTTGTGCGACGGACACGATCATGCAGCCGTCACCCAACCATTTGGCGATGCGCACGCCGCGCTCAGACGCCACCTCGCGCACCAATGTGCGGAATGTCCCAAGGATGCGTCCCGCGGCATCGTCGCCGTAGGCAGCGGTGTAGTTCGTGAAGCCCGACAGGTCGAGGAACACGAAGGTACGGGGAACGCGCATCGCCCTCAGGATAGATGCGGTGGGAGCAGGTGCGGTCACCGATCGGTCCGGCAGCAGCGCGCATGCTCCACTACGGTGCGGATATGGCGGCTCGGTTCACGTATTCGCGGTGGGACGGCACCCAGCAGGTGCCCGATCTTGACGCGGACGCGGTGATGGAGCAGTTGACCGACGACCTGCTCCAGCATGGAGACGTCGGCGCAGCCCTGCGACGCATGCTGAATTCCGGGTTGGAGATGCCCGACGGTTCACGGGTGGCTGGCCTTGAAGAGATTCGTGAGCGGTTACGCCAGCGTCGCAGCGAGCTCGAGGCGGCAGGCGATCCCGATGGGGGCTTGAACGAGGTCGCGGCCGAACTCGCGGACATCATCGATGAAGAACGCCTGGGCATCGACAACGATCTGCGGTCGGCGCGCGCCAGTGGTGACGAGCGTCGAGAGGCCACTGCTTCCGCGGCGGCGGCGGAGCGGCACGCCCACCTTGACCTTCTTCCTGACGATCCAGCCGGCCAGATCTCGTCGCTATCCAACTACGACTTCACCTCAGCGGATTCTCAGCGGCGATTCGATGAACTCACCGAGCGGCTGCGCGAGCAGATGCTCCAAGACATGGTGGATCGCGTCACCGAGGCCGCTGAAGCAACAACCCCTGAAGATGTTGCGCGTATGACCGAGATGCTCGCAGCGCTGAACGAGATGATTGAGCGCCGGGACCGAGGCGAGGATCCCGGCTTTGAGGAATTCATGGATCGCTACGGCGACATGTTTCCCGAGTCGCCGTCGACCCTCGACGAACTACTCGAGCAGATCGCGCGCCGCATGGCTGCGGCTGAAGCGATGTACAACTCGATGAGCCCGCAACAGCAGGCGCAGATGCAGCAGCTGGCCGAGCGGTTTGGCGCTGACCCGGCCTTGCAGCAGCAGATGGATCGTCTGTCGGGTGCTCTGCGGCAGCAGTTCGGCTCGATGAACTGGGACGCCTCCTACGACATGCACGGTGACCCACTGTCGTCGGCGGAGGGCATTGGCGTGATGGCGGAGATGGGGCGCCTTGACGAACTGGAACAGATGCTGTCGGGGGTGGTGTCCCCGGCCGATCTGGCCGAAATCGACCCGGATCAGGTGCGCAATTCACTCGGCCCGGACGCAGCTGATGCCCTTGAGGCGTTGAGTCGTCTTACCGAGGAACTCGTGCAGGCAGGGCTCGTTGAGCGCACTGAGGGACGCCTGGAACTCACGCCGCGGGGATTGCGAGCGATCGGGTCGAGCGCCTTGCGTGAGTTGTTCTCGAGCCTCCGCGAGGACCAGACGGGTCAGCACGAGACGTATCGCGTGGGCACAGGCCATGAGCGCACCTTTGACACCAAACCGTATGAGTACGGCGATCCGTTTCAACTCGATCTGCAGCGCACGATCCGGAATGCGATCGGGCGCGCCGGCCCGGGAACTCCGGTGTCGTTGTCACCAGAGGATTTTGAGGTGGAACGCAACGAACACCTCACCCGAGCGTCGACGGTGTTGATGGTCGACCTGTCGATGTCGATGCCGATGCGTGGCAATTTCCTACCGGCAAAAAAGGTGGCGATGGCGCTGCACACCTTGATCACGACGCGATACCCCCACGACTTCATCGGACTGGTTGGTTTCTCCGAGACGGCGCGCACGATCACGGCCGCGCAGCTCCCGGAGGTGTCATGGGATTACGTCTATGGCACCAACATGCACCACGGTTTCACTCTGGCACGGCGGATGCTGGCAAATCAGCAGGGAACGAAACAGATCATCATGATTACCGACGGTGAACCCACCGCGCACATCACTCCGTCAGGAGGGGTTCACTTCGACTATCCGCCGTCTCCGGCCACCATCGAGGCCACATTGAAAGAGGTAGTGCGGTGCACGCGGGAGGACATCCGCATCAACACGTTTGTTCTTGATGCAACTGCGTCGTTGGCCGCTTTTGTCGAGAAGATGGTGGAGTTGAACGGCGGTCGCGCCTTCTACACGTCGAATGACGAGTTGGGTGGCTATGTGCTGGTCGATTTCGTCGAGCGTCGGCGCCGCCTCGGTCGACTGTCACGCACGGGTTGAGATCATCCCTGCTCAGGGGCGTGTGAATTCCGCACTTGCATGTTCTGCGCGTGCTATGCGATGATGACACCGTTGTAATTACATGGGGGTCATAAGTGCTGTCGTCGACGGTGTCCCGGCCCCCTGAGGAGGAATTGATCGACGATGAGTACGGTGTCGGACCACGCCGAACAGGTGGAGCCGGCCGAGGGTTGGCAAGAGCATGCCAACTGCCTCGGAGTTGATCCCGATCTTTTCTTTCCCGAGCGAGGTGCGTCGACCCGCGAAGCCAAAGAGGTCTGTCGCGGCTGTGTCGTGCGCCAGGACTGTCTCGAGTTTGCGCTGCGCAACGGCGAGAAGTTCGGCATTTGGGGTGGGTTGTCAGAGCGGGAGCGACGTCGGATTCGCCGCCAGCGCGCCCAAGCCCAGCGCGTCATCGCCGGGGCGTGAGGCATCTGGCCGCCCAACATCGGTCGGGGTGCACCTCACGCTAGGGTGTGACTATGCCGAGCGGTTGGGAATGGTTAATCGTCCTGGTGCTGGTTCTCGTCGTTTTCGGCGGTTCGCAGTTGCCGAAGATGGCCCGCAATCTCGGGCGCGCTCAGAGCGAGTTGAAAAAGGGGCTGGCCGATGGCGCTGCCGAGGCAGAGGCCGAGGCAGCCAAGAACGATCGCTCCGACACCGACTGATTCACCGTTGAGGGGCGCGGCTCTTGTCGCACAGTCGCCGCCAGTAGTTCAGCTCGCCAAGGGGACCGCTCGACGGTTGCGGTCGCGCAACATGCGGCGGCGTGCGCGTTCGCTCGCGCCGCCCCACACGCCATGTTCGATGCGATGCTCGAGCGCGTAGTCCAAGCAGCGCTCAGCGATGGGGCACCGCGCACAGATTGCGCGTGCTCGTTCGACCCCGGCGCCGTCGCTCGGGAAGAAGACGTCAGTGGGGTGGTGCCGGCAGGTGCCGTCGGCCATCCACGCGGTCACCGATTCGGCGTCGTGGCGGCGAATCTGGATCTCGCCGGTGATGTCGATGGGGGTGGTGTGCATGGTCGCCTCCTGCTGTGTCATCAAAATGTAACATATGTTGCCGCGTGAGGTCCATGTTTTTTGGGATTCTCACTCATTTCTTACGTTTGCATGTCTGAAACCAGACACCACGTCCATACCGCGTTAGACGCCGTGCAACCCGTGGTGGTTCCCGGGTCGTCACCGTTCGTCATCGGTCGGCCACCGAGTGTTCATCCCACCGAGGTCCACGCGGCGCCCGCCCGCGGTAGCATCCAACTCATGAGTGACGCCGTCGTCGATGCCCCGCCACGGGCTCATGCCCGTATTATGTACCTCGGACCGGTGTCGCCGCATTGGGAGATCACCGCCGACTGGGGTGAGGAAAAGCTGCTCGAATCGTTCCGCGCGCGAGCACTGGCGCGCCTGGTATTGATTACCGAATCCGACCCGCAGTTCCGCCGCAATCGCGAACGGATCAACCGAGACGCCGAACGTGAACTGATCTCACTTGAGTGGGATCTCGGCTACCCCGAATACGACGAGGCCTGATTACGTCCCGCTTCAGCGGGAGTGATCGAAGAGACATCCACGTGGACACCCCGACCTCTGCCTATGTGAACCGGGAATTGTCGTGGTTGGCGTTCAACAGCCGGGTGCTCGAACTTGCTGAGGAGGCCGGCATTCCGCTGCTCGAGCGGGCGAAGTTCGTCGCGATTGCATCGTCAAATCTCGACGAGTTCTTTCAGGTGCGTGTCGCGGCTCTGAAAGATCAGATCGCTGCGGGCGTGGACACCCCCACGCCCGACGGACGCACGCCCAGCCAGCAACTCGACGCCATCGGTCCGGTTGTACGCGCGTTTGTGGAACACCAAGAGGAACTGGTGACCCAGCGACTCATGCCAGCGCTTGCCGCCGAGGGTGTCTGTGTCGTTCGCTGGGACGACCTATCCGACGACGATCAGGAACGCCTCGGGCGGTACTACACCGAGCGCATGTTTCCGCTGCTGACGCCGCTGGCGGTGGACCCCGGCCACCCGTTCCCGTATATCTCCAATCTCGCACTGTCGATTGCGGCAACGGTTGTCGACCCCGAATCGGGCGAACGCCGTTTTGTGCGTTTGAAGATTCCGCGCGCGTTCCCGCGGTTGGTTCCCCTCGGTGATGGACGGTTCGTCACCGCGGAAGAAGTGATCGCCACCCATCTGCAGACCTTGTTCGTCGGTATGGATGTTCAGGAATGGGCAAGTTTCCGGGTGACGCGCAACGCCGACCTGGCCTTGGAAGAAGACGAAGCCGACGACTTGTTGGTTGCGGTGGAGTTGGAGCTGCGTAAGCAGCGATTTAACCGCCCCGTTCGGCTTGAAGTACATCGTTCAGTCTCCGATGAGATGCTGGGTTTACTCATCCGCGAACTCGATATCGACCAACGCAACGTGACGCGTCACAGCACCTTCTTGGATCTGTCATGCCTGATGCAACTGCACGATCTGGACCGCCCAGACCTGAAGGATCGTCACTGGGTGCCAGTGACCGCTGGCCGGATCGTGGCTGCCGATGAGGCCGAGCGAACGCTGTTCGAGGTTGTGCGCGATCGGTCATTGTTGTTGCATCACCCCTACGAAAGTTTCGCGTCCAGCGTCGAGGCGTTCATCGCTCAGGCGGCTGACGACCCGGCCGTGCAGTCGATCAAGATGACCCTGTACCGCGCCGGCGGGGATTCACCAATCTTGCGCAGCCTGATTCGTGCGGCCGAACGCGGGGTGCAGGTGGCGGTACTCGTCGAGATCCAGGCACGCTTCGATGAGGCCAACAACGTGCAATGGGCGCGGCGTCTCGAGCGCGCCGGCGTGCACGTGGTGTATGGCATGGTCGGGTTGAAGACGCACTCAAAGGTTGTGCTGGTGGTGCGCGACGACGGTGACATGTTGCGTCGGTATTGCCACCTCGGCACCGGCAACTACAACTCGCGCACGGCGCGGCTGTACGAAGACCTCGGGTACATCACCTGTGATCCCCAGATCGGTGCTGATGTCGTGCAGCTCTTCAACCATCTCACCGGGTTCAGCCGCTCGGAGGACCACCGCACCCTGCTCGTCGCCCCGCAGCGACTTCGTGACCAACTCTTGGAGCTGATCGCCAATGAAGTCAGCCGCGGGGTTGACGGTCACATCGTGTTGAAGTGCAACTCGATTGCCGACCCGGTGGTCATCGATGCGCTCTATGCCGCGAGCGGTGCCGGGGTCCGTATCGACCTTGTCGTTCGCGGTATCTGCTGTCTGCGCGCAGGCGTTCCCGGCTTGTCAGAGAACATCCGGGTGCGGTGCATTCTTGGCAGGTATCTCGAGCACAGTCGCATCTATCGCTTTGCGCACGGGGCCGACGACGGTGGCCCTCTTTACCTCATTGGGTCTGCAGACTTGATGCCGCGCAATCTTGAGCGTCGGGTCGAGGTGCTGGTGCCGGTGTTGCACCCGCGCCACCGGGACTGGCTTGACCATGTGCTCGAATTCGATCTGCACGATGATGTCGTCCGATGGGAACTCGACCCCGACGACATCTGGCGGCGCCGCGGCCCCGAGGGCGCCTTTAGCCCCGATGCCCAAGAATTGATGTATCGCTGGGCTTCAGAGCGCCAGTTGGCCTCACGACGCTGACCTATCGGTGCGGCCGCTGGGTCTCCAGTCGTTGATGTTGCCGAGATGTCGGCAGTAGTTCACTTGTCGTTCACCGAACTCACGGATGTGGTTCACCGCGACTGCGTAATTTCGGCCGCGCCGGTGACTAACCGCCGGTTGTCTACCCCCGTGAACAACGTCTGAATGGAGACACAGCGTGAGATTCCGTACCAAGCGAGCCCTGGCCATTACCGCCGTCGCCTCGCTCTTGTTCGCCGCATGTGGCGGCGATGATGACACGGCTGATGCCCCGGCACCAGCCGATGAGCCTGCATCAACCGATGCATCAACCGATGCTCCGGCCGATGAGCCCGCACCCGCCCCTGCCGCCGAGCTGTCGGGCACGTTGATTGGTGCTGGTGCGTCGTCGCAGGCGGCGGCGATGCAGGGGTGGCAGGCTGGTTTCCAGGCTGCTGCGCCGGGTGTGACGGTTGAGTATGACCCGATTGGTTCGGGCGGTGGCCGTAAGCAGTTCCTTGGTGGTGGTTCGGACTTTGCTGGTTCGGATGCGGCGTTGAAGGATGAGGAGTGGGAGTCCTCGAAAGAGGTGTGCGCCGGTGATTTGGGTGCGATCAACCTTCCGCATTACATCTCGCCGATTGCTGTTCCGTACAACTTGCCGTCGTTGGATGGCACGACGTTGAATCTGTCGCCTGAGGTGATCGCGGGAATCTTCGCGAACGAGATCACGAACTGGTCGGATGCGGCGATTGCTGCGGACAACCCGGGTGTGGATCTGCCGGATCTGGCGATTAACCCGGTGCACCGTGCCGATGAGTCGGGTACGACGGAGAACTTCACGGACTACATGGCTCAGGCGGCGCCTGATGTGTGGACCTATGGCGCGATTGAGGCGTGGGATGCTGATGGTCCCGGCGGTGGTGAAGGTGCCCCGCAGACCTCGGGTGTCGTCGCAGCGGTTGCTGCTGGTGAGGGCTCGATTGGGTACGCCGATGCGTCGCAGATCGGTGATCTGCCGGCGGCTGCTGTTGGTGTGGCCGGTTCGTTCGTTGAGTTCTCGCCGGAGGCTGCGGGTCGCATTGTTGATGCGTCGGAGCGCACCGGTGGTCGTAATGACTACGACTTCGCGATCGAGGTGAACCGGACGCCGGATTCGGCTGATACGTACCCGATTGCGTTGGTGTCGTATCACATCGTGTGCCTTGAGTACGCCGATCAGGAGACGGTGGATTTGGTGAAGGCGTTCATGACCTACGTCAGCTCTGATGAGGGTCAGGCCGCGTCGTCCGCGTCAGCTGGTTCGGCGCCGATCTCGCCTGAAGTCCAGGCCGAGATCGCCGAGTCGATCGCCGCCATCAGCGTCGCCGGCTGACCTCAGCAACGGATACTGTGCAGTGGGGTGGGGGCACCGCCCCCACCCCACCACGCACACTGAGACCATCCATCAACTCTCTGTAGGACCCGCATGTCATCGTCCACCATCACCCGCGCAACGGTTACACGTCGCGGAGATCGAGTCTTCAGTGGCCTCTCTCGAGGTGCGGGTATTGCAATCCTTGTCATCCTCGCCAGTGTCGCCACCTTCTTGTTCGTTGAGGGTCGTGCCGGCATCTTCGGTGACACCGAGGAGATGTCGGGCAGCGACTCGTTCCTCGGCTACGTCGGACCACTCGTGTTCGGCACCGTGTTCGCGGCCGCCCTGGCGCTCCTCTTCGCCGCTCCCTTAGCGGTTGCTGTGGCTCTCTACATCAGCCACTATGCACCGCGACGACTCGCGCAGACTTTGGGCTACATCATCGATCTGCTCGCCGCGATCCCCAGCGTGGTCTTCGGAATCTGGGGTATCACCGTTCTCGCTCCATTGTTGACCGACGACATCTATCCATGGCTCAACGCCAACCTTGATTTCATTCCGTTCTTTTCGGGCACCGTGTCGACGAGTGGGCGGTCAATGTTGACCGCCGGCATGGTGTTGGCAGTGATGATCCTGCCGATCGTGACCGCCATCTCCCGCGAGGTGTTCTTGCAGACCCCTCGTCTCCACGAGGAGGCATCTCTCGCTCTTGGCGCAACCCGTTGGGAGATGATCCGCCAGGCGGTGATTCCGTATGGCCGCTCGGGCGTGATCAGCGGCGCAATGCTCGGACTTGGTCGCGCCCTCGGAGAGACCATGGCGGTCGCCATCATCTTGTCGCCGAGCGATGGGTACTTCTGGAGCGTGCTCACCAATCAGAACTCGAACACCATCGCATCCAACATTGCGCTCAAGTTCCCCGAGGCTTACGGACTTGATGTCAACCGCTTGATCGCCACCGGCTTAGTGCTGTTCGCTATCACCTTTGTTGTGAACGCTCTCGCCCGACGAATTGCGAACGCTGGATTCTCAGGGGCTGACGGATGACCGCGACGGAACAGACCCTCACGAGTGCAGCGTCGCCATCTGGCGCATCCCCGCTGACCGCGCAGCAACTGAGCCGTGCGTCACGGGTGGGAATCACAACTGCTTCGGTGCTCATTGGCCTCGGGATCAACGCGGTGCTCGGCGAGGTGCGTTGGGGATGGGTCGCGGTCATCGCGGCGCCGACGTTCGTGCTGCTGACCTACGTCGCATCGCGGATTGTTGAAGGTCAACGGCGTGCTGTCGACCGGGTCGCTGCAGCCACGGCCACGATCGCCTTTCTTGTTGTGATGTTGCCACTGATCTCGGTGTTGTGGACCGTGATCAGCGAGGGCGCCAGTCGCTTGGATGGCACGTTCCTCACCGGCGACTTACGTCTCACTCCCGAGGATTTAATGGCCCAACGCGACGGTGTTGCTGCCGGTGGCGCCTATCACGCCATGATGGGCACGTTGATTATCACCGGTCTGGCCGCAGCCATTGCGGTACCACTGGGGTTGTTCACGGCCATTTACCTCGTGGAATACGGCAAGGGGCGGTTGGCGCGGGCGATAACGACAATGGTGGACGTGATGACCGGCATCCCGTCGATCGTCGCTGGTTTGTTCGCCTATGCGCTCTTCATTTTGATCTTCGGCCCCGGTAGCCGCACCGGTATTGCCGGAGGTGTTGCACTGTCGGTGTTGATGACTCCCGTGGTGGTGCGCTCAGCAGAGGAGATGCTGAAACTGGTACCGAACGAGTTACGGGAGGCGTCGTACGCACTTGGGGTGCCGAAGTGGAAGACCATCGTAAAGGTGGTGTTGCCGACCGCGATCGCGGGCATCCTGACCGGGGTGACACTGGCCATCGCTCGTGTGATCGGCGAGACCGCGCCGTTGTTGATCGCAGCAGGCGTCGCTCAATCGGCGAACTACAACCCCTTCGACGGCCGGATGACCAGCCTGCCTGTCTTCACGTACTACCAATATGTGCAACCGGGTATCCCGACCGAAGCTGGCGTGGCCAGGGCATGGGCGGCAGCGCTTGTTCTGGTGATCATTGTCGCGGTGCTGTTCACCGTGGCGAGGGTGCTCGCATGGATACTGAAACCGGCGGGGCTCCGCTGATGACGACCCAACGGACAGCAAACCGAGGTGAGACCGAGATGACAGAACCACAGGCAACCCCCGACGCAGGGCCAACCGGTGCCAGCAACCGTCTGGAGGTCAGCGACCTCAACATCTACTACGGCGACTTCCGCGCAGTCGAAGGTGTGGGCATGGAGATCGAAGCACGATCAATCACGGCTCTCATCGGCCCATCCGGTTGCGGGAAGTCGACGTTTCTGCGGTCGTTGAACCGCATGCACGAGGTGATCGACGGTGCCCGTGTGGAGGGTTCGGTGCGTCTCGCCGGGCAGGATCTCTACGGGCCCGGCGTTGACCCCGTCGAGGTGCGTCGCCGGGTCGGCATGGTGTTCCAACGCCCGAACCCCTTTCCCACAATGTCGATCTACGACAACGTCGTGGCGGGCCTGCGGCTGAACTCCAAGCGCATGAGACGGAGCGAGACAGACGAGGTTGTCGAACGGTCATTGCGCGGCGCGAACCTGTGGGAAGAGGTCAAAGACCGCCTCGCCAAGCCTGGATCTGGGTTGTCCGGTGGGCAGCAGCAGCGTTTGTGCATCGCACGAGCCACAGCCGTCGAGCCCGATGTGCTCTTGATGGACGAGCCGTGCTCGGCGCTTGACCCCATTTCCACCTTGGCAATTGAGCAGTTGATGCTCGAACTGAAGCAGAACTACACGATCGTCATCGTGACGCACAACATGCAGCAGGCGGCCCGGGTGAGCGACCGCACCGGATTCTTCAACATCGAAGGAACCGGCAAACCTGGTCGTCTGGTCGAGATCGATGACACCACCAAAATGTTCTCGACACCTGCCGAGCAGGCCACTCAGGACTACGTCACCGGGAGGTTCGGCTGATGCCCGATCTGCGTGCAAACTTTCACTCCGATCTCGACGACATCCGGTCGTCGATCGCCCGAATGGGCGCCACCGTTGTCGAGTTGATCCCACGGGTCACCGACATCCTTCTCGAGCAAGATCTCGAGGGCGCGGACTACGTTCTGCGCGCCGATGACGAAATCGATGCGCGCTGCCTCGACATAGAAGAGCGGTCACTGTCACTGTTGGCGCTGCAAGCACCGGTTGCCAGCGACCTTCGTGAAGTGGCCTCGGCATTCAAACTCGCGTCGGAGATGGAACGGTCTGCGGACCTGTGCGGGAACATCTGCAAGGCCGCCCGTCGCATCTATGGCCACGATCTCGACCCGAAGTTGCGAGGCATCATCACCAAACTGTCCGCCCAAGCGGCCAAGGAATACAAAGAGGCAGTGGAGGCCTATGTCGAACGCGACTCGGCACGTGCTGCAGCCCTTCCAGACATCGATGATTTTCTCGATGATCTGCATCGCCAGTTTGTGCAACAGATTCTCGAGAGCCATGCCGCCGGCACGATCGACCTGCAGGTCGCGGTGCAGTTGGCTCTCGTGGCACGGTTCTACGAACGCCTCGGCGACCATGCGGTCGGGCTGGGGCACAAGGTCTGCTACATCGCCACCGGGTGGATGCCCGAGTCCGAAGCCCTCGAGCGCTACCGCAAACGTCAGGAGGCAGGCGCCGACAACGCCTGAGGTGCACATGACATGGACCTGATCATCGTCGCGGCCGCTGTGGCCGTCGGGCTCGTCCTGGGATGGGCCCTGTGCCGTGGCGGAGATCAACCCGCCGCCGATGGCGACGCACCCGCCCGACCCTCAACGGTCGACCATCGTCACGTTCTCGACATGGTGCAGGCCGCCGTGGTGGTTGTCGACGCCCACGGCACCGAGACATACCGCAACGACCGCGCCCGCGCGCTGCGCCGCACCCACTCGGGTGTCCTCATCGACGAGGCGGTTGAACGGCATGTCGGACGGGCGCTGAACGGTGCAGACACCGCCGAAGTAATCGATTTCTATGGCCCGCCGCGCCAGACGGTGTCGGTGGCATCTCATCGACTCCCCGACGGTGGTGTGGTCGCCTTCATCGACGATGTGACCGAGCGGCGTCGTATCGACACCATGCGTACGGATTTCGTCGCGAACATCTCTCATGAGTTGAAGACACCCGTCGGGGCAATCGCGGTTCTTGCTGACGCCTTGGTGGACGAGGACGATCCAGAGGTCATTGCGCGAATGGTCTCGCGCATGGTGGCCGAAGCCGAGCGCGCTGCGCGCACCATCGATGACCTTCTCGAACTCTCCGAAATCGAGTTGAGTTCGTCCACCGGTCGCATTCCACTCGAACCGGTCGATGTGTTGCGTGCCGCGGCCGACCGACTCGGCCAGGCTGCCGAACAACGCAGCATCACGATCGACATCGATGCTGCTGCTCCCGATCTGGTTGTCGTTGGTGATCCGCGGCAGTTGGCATCCGCACTCGGCAACTTGGTGGACAACGCCGTGAAGTACAGCGATGACGGTGCTCGGGTACGACTGCGAGCACGAACCAACGACGACTGGGTGGAACTCGTCGTGGCCGACGACGGGGTGGGCATCCCCGAACGCGACCTCGAGCGGATCTTCGAACGCTTCTACCGGGTGGACAAGGCGCGTAGCCGGGGTACCGGCGGCACTGGACTGGGTCTCGCCATTGTGCGCCATGTGGCCAACAACCACGGCGGTGACGTTTTGGTTCACTCCACCGAAGGCGAAGGCTCGACCTTTGTTCTGCGCCTTCCCGGGACGCCACGGAACCCCGATGACGTACCACAAGAACCCATGGGCGATGTCGCCGATCCAACCCCCAAACCCCAACAGGTGAACACGAGATGAGCCGTCATCATGTACTCGTCGTCGAGGACGAGGAGTCCTTCGTCGAGGCGCTCCAGATCGGACTGACTCGCGAGGGATTCGATGTGACCGTTGCCCGCGATGGTCATGAGGCTCTGGAGCTGTTCGATGCGAACCCGCCCGACCTTGTTCTTCTCGACGTGATGTTGCCCAAGATGAGTGGCATTGACGTGTGCCGGCAACTCCGCCAGCGCTCTCAGTTGCCGATCATCATGGTGACCGCGAAGAGCAGCGAGATCGACACCGTTGTTGGGCTTGAGGTGGGTGCCGACGACTACGTCACAAAGCCGTACCGCTTGCGTGAACTGGTCGCCCGTATGCGCGCCGCACTGCGTCGCGCCAGTAGCGATGCCACCGGCGAGATCGTCCTGGATGAGGCCGAGGCGCTCGTCGTCGGCGATGTCAGCCTCGACGTCGCCCAGCATGTGGTGACGATTCGTGGCGATGTGGTGCCGATGCCACTTAAAGAGTTCGAAGTTCTTCGTCTGCTGCTCAGCAATGTTGGCCGGGTGATGACCCGCGAAATGCTCATCGATCGAGTGTGGGGTGCCGACTACGTCGGCGACACCAAGACCCTCGACGTGCATATCAAACGGTTGCGCGCCAAAGTTGAGGAGGACCCGGCCGTACCCACCCGCATCGTGACGATTCGCGGTCTGGGTTACAAGTACGACCGCCCGAGTTTCGGGTGAGCACCGCCGTCGCGACGAGCGACGAGCACCGCCTACCATCACGTTCGTGATCGTCGCGCCGTCCTCCACCCGGTTCGGGGCGTTGGCAGTGACCCATGCGGCGATGGTTGCCGGTCAGGCATCGATGGTGGTGGCTCTCGCCGACTCGTTCTTCTTCGATGTCGATCTCGACGGAGCCCGCACCCGACTACTCGGCTTCTTGTTGATTTCGTTTGCGCCATTCTTGGTCGTGGCACCACTCATTGGTCGACTCATCGATCGTGTCCGCGGGGGTCGCCGCCTGATGGTGCAGGCCACTGGTGCCGGACGTTTCGTGGTGCAGGTTGTGATGATCTGGTTCACCGATGATGTCGCGCTGTTCCCACTGGTGTTCTGCGCTCTCGTGCTGCACAAGACATACGAGGTCTCCAAGCAGGCCCTCGTCCCGTCGGTCGTGGGCAGCGATGCCGAACTGGTGGAGGCAAACTCGAAGCTTGGTCGTATCGCCGGTGTGACCGGAGCGGCAGCCGTCGTGCCAGCGGGCGCACTGCAGTTCCTCTTCGGGCCAGTCGGCAGCCTCGCGTATGGCACCGTGTTCTTCGCTGCCGCGGCGGTGTTCGCGAGGGGCCTGCCGCGCGACACCGCTGGTGGAGGCAGCGGGCCAGATGCCGCAGATGCCACCGGAGGTAGCGACGACATCGGCGTGGCGTGGGCGGCAATGTGTGTGCTGCGGGCAACACAGGGGTTTGTGCTGTTTCAGATCGCCCTGTGGTTCCGCGCGGAGGGAGCGCCACCCGTCTGGTTCGCGGCAGCCGTGGGCATGGGGTCGCTGGCATCGTTCATTGGAAATGCTGTTGCGCCGGCGGTCCGGGGACGCGCAGGGCTTGATGAAGAGCGGATGCTGGCCGTGGCCGTGACGTTGGCCGCCGCAGTTGCTGCAGGTGCGGTGCTGATCGACGGCTACCTCGCCGGTGTGGTGGTCGCCGCAGCGGTGAACCTGTGTGCAGCGGTCGGTCGGCTGGCGTTCGAGAGCATCGTGCAACGCGACGGCTCAGCGGTGAATCGCGGTCATGCATTCGCTCGATTCGAGACCCGTTTCCAATTCGGTTGGGTAGTCGGAGCAACCGTCGCCGTTCTCGTTCCGATGCCAGGGTCCATTGGTTTTGCCTATCTCGCTGCGATTTTGATCACCGCAGCCATCGGCTACATCCGTGGCGCGAGTCCGCTCGGTCGGCCTAATTCAGTCGAGTCCAACTCGAGCGAGCCACAGGCCCGGGGCGTCGAGTTCGCTGGGGGTGGGGCAGGCGTCGTCAAGCGAGAGCAGAGCTGACACGGCCTCGTCGCCACGACGATCGACCAATCCCTGAACGAACTGCTTGCCGCGCCGCACCTGTTCGTCATCGAGCCTGATGCCGAGCAATCGGTGAACGAACACATCCGCAGGTGACGCTTCGATGCGCCGCCTGCGTACCGCCTCGGCAATGGTGAGTGCTTCGCCGCCGACGAGGCGCACCGCAACCGCATCGACGAGCCAATCGGTGAGGCCGACCACGGCCGCGACCGCGGCATCGAGACGTGGTTCCATCTCGAGTTGTGCGGGTGATCTGACCGCACCGAGGAGCACCTCCGGGTCGCCGAGGGCCTGCTGAATCGCGGTGAAGGGATCATCGCCGGACATATCGAGGCTGGCCAGGCGTTGTCCGACCGCGTCGGGATCGGGACGAAAGGCGCCCACATGTGTGCGCACCATGTCGGCTAATGCCGGACCGAGCCCGGGTGCGGTGAGAACCACATGGCCGGCGTACTCATGGGCCAGAACCCACAGGCGCATCTGGTCAGCGGCGAGCGACCAGTCGCTCGCGAATCCATCGACGTTGGCCGGCACCAGTTCCAGCACCGCGCGAGCGCGTGGAATCGGAAGGTCGTGCACACCAAAGGCGCCTTGCGCGAGGTGGCCGACCATCGAGCCGACGGCCATACCCAACATGGCGGGTGCCATCATCTGAGTGATCCCAGCCATCATCTGGGCCATCGGATCATCGCCGGTATCGGAGGTGTCGGCCGCGAGCGATGTGGCCAGGTCGGTGAAGAGCGGCCGATACGCCTCCAACGTGGCGGTCGCCCAGGCGGATCGTGTGACGCAGGAAGGTTCGATATCGCTCACATCCGTGCCCGTGACATCACCAACATGCATCGCCGCGATTCGTGCGAGGTCGAGGATCGCTGCGCGCGCAGCAGGGTCGACATTTGGTTCCGACTCGCCCCCGGTGGCCCCGAGTTGGGCGAACTGGCGGGCGGCATCCCAGTTGATGGGCCCTTGGCCGCGCATCGCACGCGCCATGTCACCAAAGAGGGGCATGCCGGAAAACCAGTCGTCGGGTGGACCGGCCGGGGTGTCGGACATGAGGCCGATGCTAGAGCCCACACAGCGGCCACGGCACCGCGTGCGCCCACTAGCGTGTCGACGTGGTGTCGTCAGCGGGTGCACAGCCTTCGGCCGGTGGTGCCGCACCCACCACTGTGCTGTTGCGTGGCGGCGCGACCGCTGTCGGCCGCCAAGTCACGAAGTGCATGACCGAACGGGGCATTGCGATCATCGACGATGACGCGGCGTCGTCGATACCGGAGGATGTGACTCCGGTGGTGGTCGATCTCACTATTGGCGACCATGATGACCTTGGGCGTCGTGGCCTCAGCGTTACCGAACGATGCGAGCGGCTCGTGGAGCGTTGTGATGCTGTCGGTGCGCAACGCGTGGTGATGATGTCGTCGGCCATGGTGTACGGGGCACACCGCACCAACGCGGTGCCGCTCACCGAGGACGCGGTGATGCGCCCCGACACCGAGTTCGTCTTTGCGCGCCAACTCGCGGCGGCCGAGGCCACGCTGGATCGCTGGCGCCACGCCACGCCCGAGCGAGTGGTGGGTGTCCTGCGACCGGCAATCGTTGCTGGCGGCAGCGGCGCGTCCGCACTCGGTCGCGCTTTGGTGCACGGCGTCGGCCGTCGGGCACAGGCCGATGACCCGCCGGTGCAGTTCTTGCATGTTGACGATCTGGCTGCCGCTGTTGTGGTCGCGGTCGAATCCGGCCTCGATGGGGTCGCCAACGTTGCGCCCGATGGGTGGATCCCCGGCGATCGACTCCGTGCATTGGCGCCGCCACGTTGGCGTCCACCGCTGCCGGATCGTTGGGCTGAGGTTGTGTCGGCTCTTGGCTGGCGTTTCCAGCGCGGGCCGATTCCTCCGGGTCTGTTGAGTTATGTGCGCTCACCCTGGGTGGTGACCTCAGAGCGACTCCGCCATCTTGGCTGGACACCGAAGGTCACCAATGAACAGGCTTATGTGGAGGGCTCGGACGGCGCATGGTGGTCGACGGTGACCCCAAAACGACGTCAGGAGCTGGCACTGGGTGCCGCAGCAGGTGCCCTCTGCGCGATCGTCGCAGCATTGGTGTGGGCGGTGCGACGTAGTCGAGCGGTTCGGTGAGGTCGTACCGTCCGATGGCGGCGGCGACGACTACGATGCGCATGTGCGCGCCCCTGAATCCGCAGATGTCTGGCTTGGTGTGACCGATGCCGAACTTCCGGTTGGCGGGATGTACGACTGGGCGGTGCGCGGTGATTGCGGGGCGGTGGTCGTGTTTTCGGGAACGGTGCGTGACCACGCCGACGGTCGCGACGGGGTGACCTCGCTCACCTACGAGGCGTACGAGTCGCAGGTGGTTCCCGTGTTCACCGAGATCGTGGAGCGCATGCGTGCGGAGTGGCCGGACCTTGGTCGGGTGGCCATGTGGCATCGAGTCGGTCGACTCGAACTTGGTGAGTCGTCAGTGGTCGTGGTCGTGTCGGCACCACATCGCCCGGAGGCCTTCGAGGCGGCCCGGTTCGGCATCGATGCGCTGAAGGCATCGGCGCCGATCTGGAAGCTCGAGGAATGGGATGGCGGCAGCGATTGGGGTACGGGGGCGATGCCACCCACCCGTCCGGCTGACGTTCCCACGGGGAATCGCTGACGTGGAACTGCTGATCGTCGGCCTGGCCGTGGTGGCTGGTGCCGTGGTCATCGTGGGACGGCGTGCGCGTCGCGATGACGCAGTCGATGATTTCCGACGTCAGATCGATGCCCTGGGGCCAGACGCTCGGCGCCGGGTCACCGATGAGGTGCGTCGACTTGACGACGATGGGCATGAGGCTGACCCCGGCACCGTCGGTGATGCAGCCGATGAGGACGACGCCGATGGCACGTGACCTCGCAATAGATCTCGGCACGGCGAACACGCTCGTCTACATGAAGGGTCGCGGCATCGTGTTGAACGAGCCGTCGGTCATCGCGTTGAACAAGCAGACCGGCGAGGTGCTGGCCACAGGCCTTGAGGCGTGGCAGATGATCGGTCGCACACCTGGCTACATCGTGGCGGTGCGACCCCTGCGAGGTGGGGCAATCACCGACTTCGAGATAACCGAGCGCATGATCCGGCTGCTGTTGCAGCGTGTTGGTGTCAGCCGTTTCACGCGGCCGAAGGTGGTGATCTGTGTGCCGTCGGCGATCACCGAGGTGGAACGTCGCGCGGTCACCGACGCAGCGCGTCGGGCGGGAGCAGCCGATGCCAACCTGATCGAGCAGCCGATGGCTGCAGCGATCGGTGCCGACCTCCCGATCGACGAACCAGTGGGCAATATGGTCATCGACATCGGCGGTGGTACCAGCGAGACAGCGGTCATTTCCCTCGGTGGCATCGTGGCACTCGAAGCGGTGCGTACCGGGTCGTTCGACATCGATGCGGCGATTCAGAACCACATTCGTCGTGAGCATGGCATCGCGGTGGGGGAACGCACCGCGGAGGAGATCAAGATGGCCATCGGCTCGGCGATGCCGAGTGACGATGAGACACCTGCGGAGGTGCGGGGTCGCGACTTGATGAGCGGACTGCCGAAGACCGTTGTGTTGAGCCCCGACGAGATCCGATACGCCGTTGAAGAACCCGTGTCGGCGATCATTGCGTCCGTGATGCGATGCCTGGCAAAAGCACCTCCGGAACTCAGCCAGGATTTCCTGAGCCGTGGCATGTACCTCGTGGGTGGTGGCGGATTGTTGCGAGGCCTTGCGGCTCGTATCGAGCGAGAGACCCAAGTGCCGGTGCGGATGTCGAACGTTCCTCTCGAAGCTGTGGTACTCGGTGCGGGTCACGTCATCGAGCATTACGACGCTCTGAAGGGGATGTTCATGGGTGCTCGTCGCTGACCCGGTGCTGCTGCGTCGGCACCACCGATCACCCACACATCAACCTTCGGCGATATCCACCCGGTACACCGCTCCGTCACCGGCGGTCACGATGAGCGAGTCGTTCGGTCCGCGGGCCACCGACGTGGGCACATCCACTCGGCCGAGTACCAGCACCTCACCACTGACGTGATTGAACGCGCGCACCTCGCCGGCACAGAGATCGGCGAAGACGTACCACCCCCACAGCGCGGGTCCGCGGTCGACCACCCCACCCGATATCGAGCATCCGGCGCTGCCGTGGTCGTAGTGGTGCACCGGCCACGCGGTCTCTGAGTCCTCCGGCGCGGCCGTATCGGCGTTGAAGTCGAGATCGGCCTCGTATCGACTCCAGCCGAAATCCGCTCCTGAACCGGCGACGCCGTTATCAGGGGCGGGCACACGGTTGATTTCCTCGCGCAGGTTTTGGCCCACATCAGCCACCCAGAGATCACCGGTGAGTGGGTCGATGTCGATACGCCACGGGTTCCGTAGACCGGTGGCAAACACGGTTGGTTCGGCTCCTGTGGGCCACGGGTTGTCATCGGGAACGAGAGCCTGTCGTCCATCGGATCCGGGGTCGATCCGCAAGATCTTGCCGAGGGGTGAGTCCAGGCGTTGCGACACCCGTAGCGGGTCACCGGCGGACCCACCGTCACCGGTGGCGATCAATAACGTGCCGTCACGGGCGCGTGCGAGGTCACCGCCGTTGTGGTTGGCGTAGGGCTGGGCGATGTGTACCAGTTCGGTACGCGTGGCCGGGTCGACGCTCCAACCATCTGTGGTGGTGGCGAGGTCATAGGCCGCCACCACCGTGTCGCCTGCGCGATCCCCGTCGGCGAGGGTGTGGTGGGCCCACAGAACTGATCTCATGTCGTCGATCTCAACGCCCAAGAGTCCGCGCTCCCCATCCGCTTTGGTGAGATCACCGATGTCGAGTACCGCGCGCCCGTCATCATCGACGTCGAGGATTTGGCCATCTTGGGTGACGACCCAGAGATGGCCGTCGGGGCCGGCGAGGGCATCGGTGACTGCTGCGGTACGAATGATTTCAGTGATGGTGACAGTGGGCGCGGCGATGGCAACAGGGCGCGGGTCGCGCGTCGGCACATCGGTCGTCGGCGGGGTATCCGCGCTGGGTGACAGCGCGGTGGTCGACGGTGCGGTGCTCGGTGCCACCGTCGACGGTGGCATGTCGACGATCGCAACCGTCGTCGAGGGTGACGAATCCTCATCAGGTGCCGATGACGAGGGCCCGCACCCTGCGACAAGCGCGGTCGGCACGCACAGAGCGGCGGTTCGCCACCAGCTCATGATGTGCGGATCAGGCCCTCTTGCACCACGTTCACCACCAGATCGCCGCTTCGTGAGTAAATATTGCCCGCAGCCAGACCACGCGCTCCTGATGAGGAGATGGCGAACTGTTCGTACAGCAGCCATTCATCGGCACGGAACGGGCGATGGAACCACATGGCATGGTCCAAGCTGGCCATCTGCACCCCATCGAAGAATGTGCGACCGTGTGGTAACAGGGTCGTGTCCAGCAAGGTCATATCACTTGCATAGGTGACGATGCAGGCGTGCAGCACCGGGTCGTGGGGCAGTTCGCCGTCGGCGCGCAACCAGACCATCTGATTTGTTGAGCGGGCATCGCCGCGTGACAGCGGGTCGGAGTCGACATAGCGCATATCGATTGGACGCGGCAGGTCGATGGCTGGCCCCAGTCGGTCACGGTGCGGTTCCATGCGCGTGGCGAAATCGGGCAGCGATTCGGGATCGGGCGCAGCACGTCCGGCCGGGCTTTGATGGTCGAGGCCAGCCTCTTGGTCGTGGAAGCTGGCCTGCAGGTTGAAGATGGCCCGCCCATGTTGGATCGCAACCACTCGTCGGGTTGAGAAACTGCGGCCGTCACGAATGCGATCAACCTCGTACAAGATGGGGACGAGTGGGTCACCTGGTCGCAGGAAATAGGCGTGCAGCGAGTGCACCATTCGGCCGGGTTCGTCAACGGTGCGCGCCGCGGCCACCAGAGCTTGGCCGGCCACTTGGCCGCCGAAGACCCGTTGGCGTTCCTCGTCCGGCGAGCGTCCACGGAACAGATTCACCTCGATCGGTTCGAGATCGAGCAGTCGGATCAGGTTGTCGAGCGCGGCGGCCACCTGCACATCCTGCCATCTGTCGACCCTGCGGTGACGACGGGACCCGAGCGTAGGCTCACAGCGTGATCTTCGATCCACATCGTGCAGCTGCCCTGTCGGCCACCAGGGGTTTCATGCCCGACGACGAGGGTGCGGCGCTACATGCTGCAGCCATGATCGCGGTCACCGAGATGCCGGGATGCCCGGTGGTCGAGGTGGGGACGTACTGCGGCCGATCAGCTATTTGGCTCGGCGACGCAGTGGAACGCGCGGGCACCGGATCGCGCGTGTTGACCATTGACCATCACCGTGGGTCCGAGGAGATTCAGCCGGGCTGGGAGCATCATGACCCCACCGTTGTCGACCCCACAACCGGCCGCATGGACACCCTTCCATTTGCCCGCGCGGCTATCGAAGCAGCCGACCTCACCGCGACCGTGGTGCTCGTGGTCGCGACATCGGTGGACGCTGCGTCGTTGTTGGCCGCCACTCCGGCCATGGTGTTCATCGATGGTGGCCACGGCGATGACGAAACCCGCGCCGATGCTGCAGCATGGCTGGCCAAGGTTCCCATCGGCGGCTATCTCGCCGTGCACGACGTCCATGACGACCCCTCCACCGGAGGCCAAGCACCACGCCAGCACATTCACGACCCTGCCGTCGCCGCCGGTTTCGAACCGGTATCGACCACCGGATCGCTCAGGATTCTGGTGCGGCGACGCCTGGGCGTTGCTCCATAACGGCGAACACTGCGGCGGCGAGGAGCATCGTGCCACCGCCCACGATGGCCAAAGCGATGGGGGCCACCTCGTACATTGCGCCACCCATCACCGGGCCGACCACGCGGCCAGCGGCCATGTACGCCTGAGCGTCACCGGCGCGCTCCGCGGGATAGCGGGAGTGCCGGGCAAGGGTGGAAAATGCCGCAGGCACGGTCATCCAAAATGCGAAACCCCAGATGGTAAGAGCGGCGATGAATAGCGGCCCGATGTGCACGGCAGCCACGACGACCGCACAGGTGGCGGTAACACCGGTCCAGAGCGCGGCGTGGCGTCGCTCGCCGCGCCACCGCGCCGATGGGATGCCGACGATGTTGTTGGCCGAGAACACCAGTGACACCGCAACAACGCCGAGACCCACCTCGTCGGTACCGATCGCGGCCGCATAGATGAACACCGATGACCCGCCAAAGGTCAACAGTCCGAGGGCGACCAGCATGGCAACAGCGGCACGCGTTGGACGATGCCGTTGCGAGGCGATGCGGTCGGGTGACCCCAGCCGGGAAGTGCCAACGAAGGCAAGCGGCACCAGATGGATGACGCCGAGGCCGATGAACACCCAATCGGAGCCGGCAAGGTCCATCACCGATGACAGCAGCGGTGAGGCAACAGTGCCGACCAGAGGACCGATGACAGCGATGTCACCGGTGCGCTCATCGTCGCCGAATACTTCGGCCCACGCGATCCAGGCAATGGCCCCAAGGGAGAGGCCACTGACGATGCGCACACCGATGAGCGCTCCGAAAGGGACAAGGGCCGAGGCGATATTTGCTGCCGCGCCGAGGAGAACCGCCCACACCACGATGCGGCGACGGGGACGCAACAGTCGGCCAGCTCCCCACGAGGCGATCACGAAACCGGCCAACTGGGCAGTGGAGATGATGCCGACCCGACCCGGTCGCATGTCGTAGGTATCGGCCAACCCGGTGATCAAGAACGGCGTCGCGGTGAACACCACCGTAGAGACAGCGGTGGCCACGATGACGAGGGGCGAGACATTCGGTCGTAGGGCCGATACCACCCGCAGGGGGGTCTGGAACATGTCAGTGCGCCGCGGCCATGTCGGCGCGAGCGTCGGCGATCACGGCGCGCACCCGGTCGCGAAGCTGGTCGATCTCCTCGCGTCCGGCGTCGGGCCGGTGAGGAACCTCGATGGGGTCGAGCACCCTCAACGTGGCCGTTGTCGCGCCAAAGCGCCAGTCATGTTTGATGAGCGCAGCACGCGTTCCGTGGACGGCGATGGGCAGGATCGGTGTGCCAGAGCTGAGCGCCATATTGAACGCGCCATCGCGGAACTCACCGAGTTCGCCGTCGGCCGATCGGGTGCCCTCGGGGAACAACATGACCGAGACACGGTTCTCCAGCCGTTCCGCAGCGTCGGCGTAGACGCGCGCGCCAGCACCTGATGCCCCGCGCACCAGTTGGATGTCGCGGGCCATGCGCATCAACCACCCCACGAGGGGAATCTTGAAGAAGGTTTGTTTCGACACCCATTTCATCTCCATCGGAAGATGGGCAATGAGCAAGATGTCGACGAAACTCTCGTGGTTGGCCACCACGATCCACGGACGTCGTCGATCGGCTGGCACAGCACCCTCAATCCTGAAATGCCACAGCGGGTTCAGGCGCTGGTGCACCACAGCAACTTTCCGGAACGCGAGCCCAGCGTGGTAGGCGCCCCGGTCGAACGGTGCGGTCACCAGACGGATGATCGCAACGATGGGAACGGCGGCAATCACGGTGATGCCCAGCACGAACCAGGCCCATATCGACAGCACCGTGCGGCCGGCGATGCTGTGCACGAGACGTTCCACGGCGCCGAGTGTAGAAGCGCGCCCGTGGCCCGGAGCCGATGGTGGGGCGGCGCGTCAGGCGTGACCGGTCGGCACGTCGTGGCGGAACAGCCGAGCCGCTGGCGATGTGCCCACGATGGCGTCAGCAGCCAAGATCACGGCAGCAGCGGTGTACGAGCTGCGCTCATCGGCGGGAAAAGTGATGCGCTGGGGATGAGCGATGCCGGTCCAGTATCCGCCATCGTCGCAGCGGTGACCACGGGTCCATGCCAAGAGGTCTCGCGCTTGATCGATGAGACCCGCAGCGGCAAATGCCATTGACGCCTCGGCGGTTTCCGACGCGGTGATCCAGTCCTCGTCGCTTACGCAACGCACCCCGAGACCGTCCATGACGAACGTGGGCCATCCACGCGCGAGGTGATCGGCAGCAGCTGGGCCTTGGAGCGCACCGGTGAGCACCGGGTAGTACCAGTCCATCGCCCATCTCGACTTGTCGGCGAATGCATCGGGTCGTTCGACAATTGCCGTCACCATGTGGTCAGCCGCGACGAGCCAGTCCGGCCGGGCGTCGCCTATCTCGGCCGCAAGGGCGGCACCGGAGCGCAATGAATGCTGGATGCTGGCCGTGCCGGTGAGCAAGGCGTAATCCCAGGGGCGGTCATCGTCGGTGACGGCCCACAGCACCAGCCCATCATCGCGACGCTGTGCGAGCACCCAGTCGAGAGCGGCGCGCACCATAGGCCACATATCGCGAGCGGTCGCCAGACGAACGTCCTCGAGCGCGCAGCGCACATGGTGCACCGCACCGGTGGCGATGTAGGCGCACACATTTGTGTCGTATTTCGCCTCTTCAACGGTGTTATCGCGGTCGCTGTCGGGCAGGTAGTAGTTGTGCCAGGACCCGTCGGCGGCCTGAATATCGGCGAGCCAGTCGTATGCGCGGCGCGCAGCCCTGTGGTGCCCGGCAACATCGAGTGCCATAGCGGTCTCCACGTGATTCCACGGGTCGCAATGCCCGCCGGGCCACCATGGAATCATGCCGCTGGGGGTCTGCAGATCGAGAAGGTGGCGAGCCGACGCGGCGATGTCATCGGCGGTGATCACACCGTCGACCTCGGGGAGTTCGACGTTCACGCCGAGGCCTTCGTGGCGTAGTGGACGATGCTCTTGCCGAGCACCGGCGCCAGAACCTTCTCGGCAATAGCGAGGGAACGCGGCTGCTCGATGATCTCGCGCTCAAGGAGCCGGCGGTAGCGCCGCACCAAGGGGTGGTCATCGTCGTTGGGACCCACGGCACATCGCAGCCACCAATAGGGTGAGTGCAGCGCGTGGGCTCGGTGGCTGCGCTCGAGTTCAAGGCCCGCGGCACGCAACTTCGCTCGCAATTCGACCGCAGAGTAGATGCGCACATGACCTCCGACAGCCGCAGGTGCGTGGTAGTCGTCGGAGAGGCGCCAATTGATGGTCTCGGGCAGCCGGGCCGGCACCGTGGCGGCGAAACGGCCACCGGGCCGCAGCACGCGCACCATTTCGGCAATTGCCGCGGTGTCGTCGGTGATGTGTTCGAGGACCTCAGAGGTGATGACGACATCGAATGTGCCATCGGCGAAAGGAAGTCGGGTGGCGTCTCCGCGCAGCACTCCACCGAAGGCACCGGCGTCGATCTCGCCGGCGTCCACCATCGCAGCGACCGTGGCACGGGTTTGGGCGACCTCCTCAGGTGATGGGTCGAGAGCGACAGCGACAGCTCCGCGGCGCGTGCACTCGAAGACGTGTCGGCCGAAACCAGCACCCACGTCGAGCACGCGGTCACCGGGGCGTAACCCGAGTCGGTCGAAGCGGACGGTCAGCATCGCGGCCGTCCGTTGCGAGCTGCTTTGTCGCGATTGGCGGGCATGTCGAGAACCTCGCGATATTGATCCACGGTGAGTTCGGCACAGCGGCGCCATGTCCAACGATCGACGACGCGCTGTCGGCCGGCAGCACCGATTCGTTCGCGAGCGACGGGATCGTCGAGAGCGGTGGCGATGGTGGCGGCGAGATGGTCGGCATCACCTGCGCGGCAACGGAACACCGTCTCACCGTCGGTACCGGTGACTTCGGGTAGTGCGCCTCCATCGGTTGCTACGAGTGGGGTGCCCGAACACATCGCCTCGATCGCCGGCAGGCTGAACCCTTCGTAGAGGCTGGGCACGACAGCCATTTCCGCTTCTGAATACAACTCCACGATGCGTTCGTCGCTCACACCTGAGACGAATTCGATATGGGGAGCCAACCCGAATCGTTCGATCATGTCCATGCTGCGTCCGGGCTTGGCGCGCCCGATGACGGTGAGGCTGATATCGCGTCCCTGGGCTCGCAGCGTGGCCATAGCTTCCAGCAGATAGGCCAAGCCCTTCAGAGCCACGTCAGCAGACGCGGTGGTGATGAGCCGGCCGGGTCGCCGAGCGATGCCCTCTATGGGCCGAAAGAGGTCCGGGTCCACCCCAACGGGTACGAGGCGCATCCGATCGAGGTCAACGCCCATGTCGGTGTGGATGTCTTGGATGGAGTTCTCGCTCACGACGACGACACGGGGCATCCGCGAGGCCACCTTGCCCTGCATCCCCACAAAGGAATACCAACGCCCGATTGACCAGCGCTTGAACCGGTTTGGTGCGGCGTCCATCTCCAACATCCGGTCGCGCGTGATGGGGTGGTGCAAGGTGACAACGGTGGGGATCAACTTCTCGAGTCGGGCGATACCCCAACCAAGGCATTGGTTGTCGTGCACCAGATCGAACTCGCGCACCCGATGGCGGAGGTGGCTGTAGGCGCGTGCGCTGAACGCGAGCGGTTCGGGGAAGACGCCGGTGGAGAACACAGCGACTTCGAGCAGATCGTGGCGGCTCTTGAACTCCCATGGGGCAGGGAACCGGCCCGGATAGTGATCGTTGAATAGGTCGAGACTGCGCAGCGGAGTGAGCGGCACACGCTCATCGAGCACCGGGTACGGCTGGCCACCGAAGACCTCGACCTCGTGGCCGAGGTCGACGAGGGCTTTGGTGAGATGGCGGGTGTAGATACCTTGCCCGCCTACATGCGGCTTTCCGCGGTAGGTCAGGTAGGCGATGCGCAGAGGAGCGTCATCGGCGGGGGGCGCCGGCATCCGGTGAAGGTTACCGTTCGGTAGTGGCCGCCGTGCCGACGGTCACATGTGACATGCACTGTCGATTAACTGGTGGCGCAGTCCTCGTTCACGAGTGCAATCGATGGAGAAGTTCCGTTGAAGCCATCACCGCTGAGATCCGTCGCCCCAACGGTGGCCTTTGTGGAATTGACCGAGAACTGGAAGTCATAAAACGAGGTCGTGAGCGCACCGTTCACCACGTTGCTCCGGCCGTTGGTTGGGCCTTCTTGCTCGAGGTAGTTGCCATTGAAGATGTACTTCGCCCGTTCTGGGTATCCCGTCACGCTGAATGTCGCCACAAATGCGCCGGTGTCGTAACGGCACGAGTCGAATGACACGACCGGCGATGCGATGTCACCGGTGACCGGAATTGTAAGGGTCTGGGTTGGCCCGTCAATGATGAGCTCTGCAGTGTGTGATCGACCCACATCTTGAGAACGATCAAAATTGATGGTGAGCACTTGGGTCTCGCCCGGCTCGAGAACTGTGGCGGTGCCATCGAGACTGAAGACGTTGTCGGCATCACCGGTGAGGGACGTTGTTGCCGCACCTGGCTCATCGCCGATGTTGCGGATCGTGATCGATATGGCGCTCATGTCGATCCCGAGGTCGAGGCTGCTGACGTTGCTGGAGAATGTTGCTGGGGTTGGTGGAGTCTCTGCTGGCGGCGCTGTGGTGTCCGCCGGTGTCGTGGTGGCGGGAACGGTCGATGCGGGTGGCGTGGTGGTTGCGGGTGGCGTGGTGGTTGCAGGTGGCGTGGTCGTCGCCGGCGATGCGAGCGTGGTCGGGGTTGCCGGCCCGTCGGCGGGCACGACCACCACCGGCGGGGCGGTGGCGACTGCCGGGGTGGTCGCGACGGGTGCTGGCACCGTTGTGGCCGCGTCGATGGTGGTCGTCGTCGGATCGATGACCACCATCTCCACACGCTGCTCGCCAGGCTGATCGGCTGACTCTGGCGTGTCCACCACCACGAGTCGTGCTCCGGCGTCAGTGGTCTCCTCGGGCCCGTCGTCGAGCAGGATCGACCCACCGCCGATGACCGCAGCAAAGCCCGCGGCCGTGCCGATGGTGATCATGATGCCGGTGCGAACGGCCCGCGCGGCCGAGCCCGACAGCCGCGGGAAACCGGTGGAGGTATCCAGCCCCGTGCCTCCACCCCCTCCGGGCGTGGGGGCGGGCGTCGACGACACGATGAGATCGCGCAACTCCAACGGGGCAGCAAAAGCGGGTGCGGCGCCGATGAGCGCCAACGGGGCGTACTTCTTGCGGCTTCGTTCGCAGGTGGAGCATGCGTCGATGTGGCGGGCCACACGCTTGCGCAACAGCACGCTGAATTCGCCGTCCCAGTTCCCAAGGATCGAGGCCAACTCGGTGCAGTCGCGCCGGCCCCGTCGTGCCACACAGAACGCACCCAAACTGCGCTCGGTTCGTTCACGCATACGGTGCACTAGGCCGTAGCTCTGCTGAGCGGTCACACCGAGTGCATCGGCAAGATCATCACCAGATAGCCCCTGGCGCATACTCAATTCCAAGACGAGCTGGTCGCGCTGATCGAGGCCGCGTGCGGCTCCGCGGACAAGTTCGGCAAGGTCATCGTGGGCGATCTGGTCGTCGACGGCCGCGGTGTGGTCGGCGGTGGGGGGAAGCATCACATCACGCTCCGGGTCGCCGAAATCCGTCGTGGTCGTGCGTGATCGTCGTCGTGATCGCCGGTAGACCTCGTTGCGCAAAATGGCGAACAGCCACGGTTTCAGACGCGACGGGTCGCGGAGCTGGGCGAGACGTTCCGCAGCCAGAACGAAGACGTCTTGCACCATGTCGGATGCATCGTTGCGGTCGCCGGTCATCGCGGCGGCAGTATCGAAGAGCGACTGCCCGTACCGGTCGTAGATCACGGCCAGCGCAGAACGGTCGCCGGCAAGCCAGTCCGCGACCGCTACCGCATCGGGATGCGGTGCTCCGGTTGTCGCTGTCGTGTCCGTCATGTTGGCCATCCATGTTCGTCCCTCATGCTCTCGGCGGTCGAGAGCCTCTGTGGTCTAGAGGGACAGCGGCGGTGGATCTCGCAATTCTTGCTGATTCTTTCCACCAGCCGGTTCATGGGACCGTGGCGCGCACCGGCAGGGCTGTTGTGGGCGATGCGCCACAACGATGTCGCCGGTGTGCCATGTTGGCGTCGTGCGTGCGGTGGTGCAACGGGTGCTGACGGCTCATGTCGACTCCACAGTCGACGGTGTCACCACCCGAGTGGCCGACATCGGGCCGGGGCTCTGCGTGCTCGTCGGCGTGACCCACGATGACGATGCTGCTGTTGCCGAGCGCATGGCTAACCGGATCGCCGGGTTGCGCATCATGGCCGACGATGCGGGGGTGATGAACCGTTCGGTGGTCGATGTGGCCGGTGAGGTGCTGGTGGTATCGCAGTTCACTCTCTACGGCGACACCACACGTGGTAGGCGTCCGTCATGGATCGCAGCGGCGCGTCCAGAACATGCCGAGCCGCTCGTGGATGCCGTGGCCGCAGGGTTGCGTCGCCGTGATCTATCGGTGGCCACTGGCGCGTTCCGCACCGATATGGCTGTGGGCCTGATCAACGACGGGCCGGCGACCGTGATCCTCGAACTCTGAGCGCCACCGCAGCCCGAACCGCCGCTGCAATCGCTGGTGCGAGCGCAGCGAGCACGATGATGGCCACGATCGGCCCGTCACCCAACCGTGTGTACAAGGTGTGACCGCGGCGCAATTCGATGTCGTCACGCAGAACGGCGGTCTCCGATATGCCAGTGCGGGCCAGCACCTGTCCGTCGTTGTCGATGATGGCGGAGAAACCGGTGGGTGCCGCCTGCAGCACCCACCGGCCGGTCTCCACGGCCCGTAGCCGGCTCGACGCCACCTGTTGGGTCTGCAGGATCGTCCACGTGTAACTCGATCCATTTGTTGGGTTCACCAGTACCTCGCCGCCGGCGAGCACGCCATTGCGGGCGCGCCGCCCGAAGAAGATCTCCCAACTGATCGCCACGGCCGCGGTGCCAACACCTTCGATGTCGATGACAGCGGGGCCGCGGCCCGCGACCGCATCACGAGGAATCAGCGGCACCTCCACTCCGATCGACGACAACGTGTCACGTAGCGGGACATATTCGCCGAAGGGCACCCTGACGACTTTCACGTAGGGGGTGGTCAGCGACCCATCGGGCGCGACCACGTATTGGGCGTTGACGAAACCGTTCAGGGTGGGGTCACCGAAATGAGCGGCTGCCTCCTCGGTGACCCCAACGGTGATCGGTGCACCGATGCGTGCCGCCTCCGAAGCGATGGCGGCGCGCACTGCAGATAACGCAAAGTCGTCGACGTCGATGGTGTTCTCCGGCCACACCACCAGGTCCACACCGGGGTCGACGGTGGCGGTGGCATCGAGGTGTGCAGCCGTGACCTCGGATGCGGGGACGTCAAGAGCGGTGGTGCCCTGTGCCCCGCCTCCTTGTACGACGGCCACCTGCACCACATCGCCGGTATCGGTACCGCGAGGCGCGGCCGATGCCGATACGACCAAGGCGCCGACGACGGTCGCGGTCAGCGCCGTCATTGGCCGTCGTGTCGGCGACGATCCAGAGACCGTTGATGCAATCACCCCGCCGACGGCGAAGACGCACCACGTGATCGCCAGCACACCACCGATCCGAGCCACGCCGAGCAATGGTCCCGATGCCTGGGCGATACCGAGACTGGCAAGAGGTACCCCGCCGAAAGGCCACGACAGGCGCAGGGCTTCCACCGCGGTATGCGCCGCGGCCCATGACCACACTGGTGCACTCGGGGGTACGGCAACAGCCGCCGCAACGTGCAAGAGGGCGAACAGGCCAATCGCCACCGGGTAGCCAGCGGCGGTGAGCATCACCATCCATGCGCACGCCGGCGCGAACCACGCGACAGCCCACGCCGCGGTGAGACCTGCACGCCGCCGACGGGAGGTGGCACGGCCCACATACGCAAGACCAGCAGCGCCGGCGATGGCCAACGGCCACCATCCCCATGGAGGTAGTGATGCGGCCGTGGCGATACCCGCCAGCACCGCGATGGGGTATGCCGTGGTGGCCGGCCGATCGTTCACGTCACCAGTTCAGCGAATACCACGATGCGTTCGGCCGTCGACCCGGGTGGGTGGCAAGCGAACAAGGTGGCGGTCGGCGTCGGTGTTTGGTCCACGATCCACAGCGCCGTGGGCTTGACGACCTCGGTGTCGGTCACGCGGTACACGTGGCGACCAACGGTGTCGGTGAACACGATCTCGTCACCCGGAACGAGTTGGTCGACATTGCGGAACACCTGGTGGCCGCTGGTGCGGTGACCGGCAACAACGACATTGCCGGGACCTCCCGGCACCGCTGTGCCGGGCCAGTGGCCCGGGCCGCGGTCCAGCGTGGTGAGTCGGATGCCTTCGTACATGGTCATCGACACGTCGATGGCAGGAATCTCCAGCAGTGAGAGCTCGGCGATGGGTTCTTCGCTGCGGGTGTCGGCTGGCGGTGCGATGGGGGTGGGCAGCGTGGTGGTGGTCGTGGTTGTCGTCGTGGTGGTCGTCGACGTCGATGTGGTGGTGGTTGTCGCCGGCATCGTGGTGGTCGTGGTTGCCGCAGTCGTTGGCACGGGTGCAGCCGTCGTGGTTGGCGCTGTGGCGTCGTCGTCGCCTGAACACGCGACACCTACCACAGCCAGTGCAGCGAGCATGCCGATAGGTACGAGGCGGGGGGAGAGCATCGTCACCGCTCCATCATGGCACCGGGACCACCCCGCAGGCCGAGAGCACCTCACGAGCGGCACGGCGGCCATCGGCGACGCATGCAGGGATCCCGATCCCGTTGTAGGACGACCCAGCCACGGCGATGCCGGTGGGACAGCCGCGCTGCACCGCGTCGACCAGTTGGTGATGATGCGGTCGGTATTGGGGAAATGCCCCCATCCAACGAGTGACCCGCACCTCGGTCGGGGCGGGGTTGAACCCGAGGTGGGCGCCCACTTCAGCCAGCACCACGTCGGTGGCGGTGGCATCGTCGAGATCATCGACGGGGGCGCCGTCGCGACCTATCGACACCCTCAAGATCTCGGAACCGTCGCATGGCTGCCAGTGCGCCCATTTGTGTGATGCAAACGACACTGCGGTCACGCGTCCTTGCACCGACTTCGGCACGAGGTAGCCGCTGCGGCCATGGCAGGCGGCGGGCAGAGAACCCGCGGGTAACGCCAGGGTCACCATGATGACATCAGCGGTGGCCACGCTCGACAGCAGTTGTGCTGGCTCTGCAGCCACACCCGCCACGATGCCAGCCGCGACGCGTGCGGGAGTGGCAAGCACCACAGCATCAACCGGCTCCCCATCGATGAGGTAGCCGCCGCGGGCCGACCTCTCAAGAGAACTGACGGGCGCCGATGTCGTCAACTGTGCACCTTGCGCCGTCGCGGCAGCGATGGTGGCGTCGACGAGGCTGCGCATACCGGTGCGGGGTGCGGCAAAGATGGGTCCCTCGGCCGGCGCTGCCCCTCGACGACGGCGACGCGCTGTCAGCGTTGCCGACCGCCCAGCGCCGGCGAGATCGGCCAACTGTGGAACTGCGGCCAACGAGAAACGGTCACAGTCGGCGGCATAGATGCTTCCGACGAGAGCATCGACAAGACGGTCATGGACTTGATTGCCGAAACGGTGTCGCGCCCAGCGCCCAATCGAATCATGGTCGCGTGGCTCGTGGCGGCGCACCAGATCGCCCGCGGCGCGCACGATGCCGCGCGGACCGAAGAGGCCAGTGCGGGCCAACGCCACCGGAGCGGTCGGCACGCCCAGCATCAACCCCGCCGGCAATGGGTGTAAACCGTTGACCCAGATTGCGGCCGAGGCCCCAGTCGGCGATACCAGTCCCTCGCCGGCGGTGCCGAGGCCGACCGCGGCAGCAAGTTCGGCGGCGGCGGGGGAGCGGAGAAGAAATGCATCGGCTCCTTCGTCCACGGCGTCGAGGCCCGCGAACGGTGAGGTTGTGATCACCCCTCCCACCCGTGCGGAGGCCTCACGGATCTCGACATCGACGCCGTGATGGCGGGTCAATTCATACGCTGCTGCCGCGCCGGTGATACCCGCTCCGACGACAACAACCCGTGTCATGGGGTCGCAGCATCCCCACAGAGATCGATGACGCGTTGAGCGAGCGCCCCCATCACGGCCGGGTCGGCGTTCACGCATGCCGTTCGAGCAAAGGCAAGTCCATGGCCTTCGGTGCGCGCTCGTGCCTCGATATCGAGGTCATAGAGCACCTCAAGGTGGTCAGCGACGAACCCGACCGAGCTGATGATGACGCCGGGGACGCCGCGTGTGGCGGCATCGTCGATGACGTCGAGCACATCGGGCCCGAGCCATGGCTCAGGAGTTCGCCCGGCGCTTTGCCAGGCGATGGAGTACTCATCGGGGCTGAGACCCACTCGGGCGGCCACCGCGTCGGCTGTTGACGTCAGCTCGTCGGGGTATGGGTCGCCGGCATCGATGATGCGTTGGGGCAGCGAATGGGCGGTGAACCACACATGGGCGCCGTCGGGCATCGCTGCGCGGCGCTGCGCGAGGTCATTGGCGATGAAGTCAACGAATGCTTCTTCGGTGGCCCAGGAATCGACGGCGAGGACCTCGACACCGGCCGGATCGGCCACCGACCGCGTTCGGTCGAGGTACTGGCCAATCGAATACGACGAATAGTGCGGGGCGAGGACTAGCCCGACGATGCGGCTCACCCCTGCCGCCACCAGTTCGCTGGCCGTCTGCTCGATTTTCGGATCGGCATGCTTCAAGCCCAGTTCCACCCGATACGCCCCGGGCGACCGCTCGTCGAGCGCGGCCTGAAGGGCATCGCGTTGGGCCTCGGTGAGTTCGGCGAGTGGCGAGATGCCCCCGATGGCGTCATAGCGCGCAACCAGATCGGCCAGAGCCTCAGGTGTGGGAGGACGTCCGCGGCGAATGTCGGTGTAGTACGCCTCGATCTCATCGGGGTGTCGGGGGGTGCCGTAGGCCATCAACAGCACGGCGGTGGAGGGCATGGACTGGCTCACGACGTCATCGTGGCACCGGTGTCATCGGTGTGGTCGGGTCGAGCCGTCGACGCGTGCACATGGGCCACGAGTGCGCTGAGGACCTCGGGATCGGTATCGGGGTGCACGCCGTGTCCCAGGTTGAACACATGCCCGGCATGCCCGGCGTTGTCGGCCAGTACCCGGTCGGCGCCGGCAATCGCGGTGTCAACACCGGCCATCGCCAGTGCCGGATCAAGATTTCCCTGTACGACGAGATCTGCGCCCAGTCGTTCACGAGCCACGCGGATTGGCGTGCGCCAATCGAGACCCATAACGCTCGGCCCAGCATCGTGCATGGCCCCGAGCAGGTGATCGCATCCGATTCCGAAATGGATGCCCGGGGCATCGGGATGCGCCGTCGCCAGGCGGTTGAACACCGAGGTGCTGTACGGCAGGACAAAGTGTCGGTAATCGGCTTCGGAGAGCGAACCAGCCCATGAATCAAACAGCTGGAACGCGGCGGCACCGTGCGCGAGCTGCGTGCTAATGAAGCTCACCGCCATATCGGACAGGCGGGACATCACCTCGTGCCACAACGCCGGTTCGGCGTGCATCATGGCTTTGGTATGCCGGTAGTCGCGGCTTGGTCGTCCTTCGATGAGGTAGCTCGCCACGGTGAACGGTGCACCGGCGAAGGCGAGTACCGGCGTCGTCGGGCCCAGTTCGGCCACCACCAGATCGACGGTGGAGGCGACATGGGTGATGTCGTCGGGTGTCAGTGGGCGCAGCCGCCGTAGGTCATCGTGCGATCGCAGGGGATGCTCAGCAACTGGTCCTGTGCCCGGCGCGACATCGATTCCGAACCCGACGGCATGCACCGGTACCACGATGTCGCTGTACAACACGGCGGCATCGACACCGTGGCGTCGCACCGGCTGGATGGTGATCTCAGTGGCCAATTCGGGTTGGGCAATGGCGTCGAGTATCGATCCCTCACCTCGTACAGCGCGATACTCGGGCAGGCTGCGGCCTGCCTGGCGCATGAACCACACCGGGGTGTGCGGCGCGGGTCGGCCATGTGCCGCAAGCAGGAACGGCGATGGGAGAGATTCGGCCATGGGGTGCCGACGCTATCGGCCGGTAGGATCGACGGTCCCCTGAGGGGCCGTCGTCGCTCGCTCATCACGTTCACCAACCGCTCGCCGGATGTCTTCCCAACACCCCGATCTCCCAGCCGAACAGGCCTATGTCGACCACGCGTACCGTTGTTTAGAGGTGTCGCGTGCTGCGGCATGGCGCATGCGCGACATGCACGAGGCGGATCTGGGCGGCACCTTTCAGGCGCGTTTCGAACGTAACGCTGTCGACGAGGCGTTGGTGCGCCGGCTGGTCGAACTCGACCTTGGTAACGCGGCACTGGTTTTCGGACGAATCGACACCGCCGATGTCAACGGTGAACCAAATGAAGCGTTCCATATCGGACGTTTGGCCGTTGCCGACGATGAACGCGAACCCGTGGTGATCGATTGGCGAGCGCCCGTGGCCGAACCCTTCTACCGCGCCACCGGGCGTGACCCGATGGGGTTGGTGCGACGACGGCATTTCTCTGTCGAGGGACGCACCGTTCTTGGGCTTGAAGATGAATTGTTCGGCGAGGGCCATGTCGGCCTTGGCAGTGACGGCACGTTGACCATGTCCGCTGGTGACAGCACCATTCGCGGGCACTCCACGCTGATGGCTGCGCTTGAGCGGGGCCGTACTGGTGCCCTCGGCGACATCGTCGCCACCATTCAGGCCGAACAAGACGAGATCATTCGAGCTCCGCAAGCTGGAGTATTGGTGGTTCAAGGTGGTCCCGGCACGGGCAAGACCGTCGTTGCGCTGCATCGTGCGGCCTATCTGCTGTACACCTACCGATTCCCCCTCGAGGATCAAGGAGTGCTCGTCGTCGGGCCGAACCGGGTGTTCTTGCGGTACATCGAGCAGGTTCTGCCATCGCTTGGCGAGTCAGGTATCGATCAGGTGGTGCTGGCCGACCTCGTGCCCGAGGTGCGGGTCTCCGGGCGTGATCGACGCGCGATTGCTGAAGTGAAGGGCCGGCTGGCGATGTCGGCACTCATCGACCGTGCCATTCGTGACCGCGAGCGTCCGCTACGTGCCGACCTCGTCGTCCCATACCGCTCGGGGTATGTGCGGATGCGTGTCGAGGAGTCACGCCGTCTCGTCGGGGCGATGCGTCGACGGCAGCGTCGACACAATCCGGCACGTCGACTCTTCGAGAGCGAGTTCTGGACCTCTCTCGCCATGGATTTCGGACCCGATACCGATCCGGCGGACGTGCGCGATGACCTTCGAGGGCACCCTGATATCCGTGCGGCTCTCGAGCGGATGTGGCCAGTGTTGACCCCGGCGGAACTGCTGCACGATCTGTTCGGCTCACGTGCTCTGCTGAAGTCGGCAGCGCATGGAGTTCTCGACGAGGCAACCGCGCTCACGCTCTTTCGCGAGCGATCGGCAACGGTTGGTGACGTGGTGTGGACATCGTCTGATGTCGCCCTTCTCGACGATGCGCGCGAAGTGCTCGGCCCCACTGGTCGCCGCGGTGGCGCCCTCGTCGACGAGATCCGCACCTACGGACATATCGTCGTCGATGAAGCTCAAGATCTCACCCCGATGGAACTGGCGATGATCTCACGGCGATCGTTGAACGGATCGATGACGATCGTCGGCGACCTCGCGCAGGCCACAGGCACCTGGGTTCCCGCATCGTGGGAGGAGATCGTGGCGCATCTGCCGTCTCGTCGTGGCGCGACCGTCGTCGGGCTCTCGGTGGGGTATCGAATCCCCGCGCAGATCATGGCGATCGCCGATCAGGTGATGGCTGCTGCCGCGCCGGGGCTTCGCGCCCCGACGTCGGTGCGAGATGGCGAACATGCCCCGCGTCTGTGCGCCGTAGATACCGGTGAGAATCTCGGCGATGTAGTGGTGGCCGAAGTCGAGCACCTGCGCAGTGTTCTCGGTCGTGCGGCTATCGGTGTTGTGGCCCCAGATGATCTGTGCCCCCATCTCGGTGCAACTCTCGCCGATGCCGGTCACTCGGTTGTCGTTGCCACCACGGCAGGTCTGGGCTCAGACGTCACCATCGTGCCGATCAGCGTCGTGAAGGGACTTGAACTTGACGGCATTGTCGTTGTGGAACCGGCGGCTATCGCCGCAGACGCTGCGCAGGGTCTGCGGTCGTTGTACGTGGCACTGACCCGTGCCACCCGAGCACTCACCGTGGTGCATTCCCATGGTCTGCCACCGGCCATGCAGGCCGATACAGCAGCACTCAGTTGATGAGGGTTGCTGCGAGGTCGCGCAGTATCAGCGCCCCCTTCGACGCATCGGCAGGACGTCGACGTTCCACCGATGTGGTCGCCAGCAGCACGGCCTGTTCCACCGGGAACAGCGCTTCGGGGTGGTCCGCGCGCAACGTCGGTTCAATCTCGGCCCATAGCTGGTCAACATTGGCGAGCAGAGCAGCGGCATCGTCGTCGTCATCGACAACGGCATCGCTCAGTGCATCGAGCAGCGAGCGCAACTGGGTCACCGCAGCAGCGACATCACCGGTGGGGGCACCGATGGGCGCTGATGTGGTGGTGTCGGCAGGCGGGGTCGACGTGGTGCTGGTTGCAGCGGCGGACTCTGCCAGCAGTTCATCGTCGACATAGGTGCTGCCGCAGGCGCTGATCGTCAGCACTGCGACAACGGTGGCGGCCACACGCAAAAAACGTGCGGCATCTTGGTGGGTGCGCTGCATCACACGACCAGGATGCGCTCACTGGCGAAGGCGCCCACACCAACATAACGACCGCCGATTTCGACCGTGATCGTGCCGTCCGGCGACGCGGCTGTGACCCGCCCCACCGACCCGGGCACCATGTCAGAATCCTCAAGGAATTCGAGCAGGCCCGGTGCGAATTCGAGTTCCTCGGGTATCCGGCGCACGGTGAAGTCGTTCCCGACTGAATGAGCAGCGAGGGGGTGAGCAGGCGAGTCGACGTAATCCGAACCCGGAATGGGATTGCCGTGGGGACAGGTGGTGGGCGAGTCGAGAAGGCGGTCGAAGGCAGCTTCGACCGCATCGCTCATGATGTGTTCCCACTTGCCGGCCTCATGATGTGCTTCTGCCCATGACAGCTGGAGGACGTCGGTGAGGAAACGCTCAGCGAGGCGATGACGGCGAACAACACGCTGGGCTAGTTCGGCGCCCTCCGCCGTGAGCGCGATGCCGTTGTCGGTGGTGATCAACCCCTCGGACTCCATGCGCCGCACCATTTCGCTGACCGCCGGCCGGCTCACATCGAGACGCTCCGCGATACGTGCCTGGATCACATCAACCTCGTCCTCGGCGAGTTCGAAGATGCACTCGCAGTACTCCTCGAACGCGGGGTGGTGCTCACCGGGCGCTGGCATGCCGTCATCGTAGGGTGATCCCGGTGGTGTCGCGTCGCCCAGCGTGGTGGAGGACGTGGGGACAACGATGCGCTCATCGGTCTACCCTGCGCCCATCGACGGGTCAGTGCAGTTGTTCAGCGAGCCGGTTCGGGCGTGGTTCACGTCAACATTCGGCGCACCGACTCCCCCTCAGGAAGCGGCGTGGCCATTGATCGTCGGCGGTGCCCACACGCTGGTGTCGGCCCCTACAGGTACCGGCAAGACCCTCGCTGCATTCCTCGCCGCTATCGATCGTCTCGTCAACACACCACTCGCCGGTGCCACCGACAGTGGTGGCACCGGCACCCGGGTCGTCTACATCTCGCCACTGCGCGCCTTGGCTGTGGACGTTGAACGGAATTTGCGTGCGCCGCTGAACGGAGTCGCTCACCAAGCGGAACGCCTCGGGATGTCGGTGCGCATCCCGACGGTCGGTGTGCGCTCGGGCGACACCGATCAATCCGAACGACGACGCCTGCAGCGACACCCTCCCGACATTTTGATCACCACGCCCGAGTCGCTGTACCTCATGTTGACCTCGTCGGCGTCGCGCACTCTGGCCAACGTTGACACGGTGATCATCGACGAGATCCATTCGCTCGCCCCGACCAAACGAGGTGCACACCTCGCGATGTCGATCGAACGGCTTGTCGAGCTGTGCGGGCACGATGTGCAACGGATTGGATTGTCGGCCACCCAACGACCGCTGTCGGAGACCGCGGCATTCCTCGGCGGATTCGATGATGCCGGTAGCGCACGGCCGGTGGAGGTTGTCGATCTTGGTTCTGCACGCACGATCGATGTGCGGGTCAGCGTGCCGATCGAGGACATGGCCGATCCATCGACGTCACCGGCTGCGGCCAGCGGCGATCCAGAAGCGCGACGCTCGATCTGGCCGAGTTTGGTTCCGGAAATCCTCACCGAAATTCTTGCTCACCGGTCCACGATCGTGTTCTGTAATGCCCGACGCAGCGCGGAGCGCCTAGCCGCGCGGTTGAACGCCGCCGCTGCTGATGCCGGTGTGGGAGTTGATCCGGTCACGGGTGAGGTCACCCATGACATCGTGCGTGCTCATCACGGCTCCATCGCTCGACAGCAACGGCTCGAGATCGAAGACCGACTGAAGCGCGGTGAACTCCGTGCCATCGTTGCCACCTCATCTCTCGAACTGGGTATCGACATGGGTGCGGTCGATCGCGTCATACAGGTGGAGTCCCCAGGGTCGGTCGCACGTGGCCTGCAGCGCATCGGCCGGGCCGGGCATTCGGTCGACCGCACCTCTGCGGGCACGGTGTACCCCAAACATCGCGGTGATCTGCTCGAAGCGGCAGCGGTGGCCCGTGCCATGGTCGCTGGCGATATCGAGACGATCAGCGTGCAGCGTTCGGCACTCGATGTGCTGGCGCAACAGGTTGTGGCGATGGTGGCTGCAGCGGGTGATGACGGGATCACCGCAGGTCGTGTGCGTGCTACTGCTCGGCGCACTGCGGCATATCGCGACACATCTGATGACCTCATCGATGCGGTACTCGATCTGCTCGACGGCCGATATCCGTCGACCGAATTCACCGGTCTGCGACCTCGGGTGGTGTGGGATCGCGATGCCGATCGCCTGACGGCACGGTCCGGTGCGCTGCGGCTTGCGGTGACCAATGCCGGCACCATCCCCGATCGTGGTTTGTACGGGGTGTTTCTTCCCGACGGGACGAGGGTGGGTGAACTCGATGAGGAGATGGTCTACGAGTCGCGCGTCGGCGAGACGTTCGGACTGGGCGCGACTACATGGCGTATCGAAGAGATCACCTTTGACCGAGTCGTGGTCACGCCGGCGCCAGGTGTACCGGCGAAGATGCCGTTCTGGCACGGTGATCGTCCGTCTCGGCCTGCCGAGGTTGGCGCGGCCGTTGGAGCGCTGACCCGCGAGATCGGCCAACGCACCCCCGATAGTGCACGTGCTTTGCTCACCGAGGTGCACCACCTCGACGCCCTCGCCGCATCGAACCTGTGTGACTACTTGGCGGAGCAACGCGCGGCGACCGGGGCAGTGCCCGATGATCGGACCATCGTCGTGGAGCGGTTCCGAGATGAGATCGGTGATTGGCGGTTGTGCATCCTGACACCGTGGGGTGCAGGGGTGCACGCCCCGTGGGCCATGGCGATGAGTCGTCGTGCAGCCGACCAGTGGGGAATTGAGATCGATGCGATGTGGGCCGACGACGGCATCGTTGTGAGATTGCCGGAGTCGATCGATGATCTCGGCCCTGACCTGTGGGCAATCGATGCGGCCGACGCCGAGGAACTCGTGCTCGATGCAGTGCCTGGCACCGCCATGTTCGCGGCACGCTTCCGCGAATGTGCGGCGCGCGCGCTGTTGCTGCCGCGTCGGCGACCCGATCGGCGCACGCCGCTGTGGCAGCAGCGCCAGCGTGCTGCCGATCTGCTGTCGGTGGCATCGCGACACCCCGAGTTCCCCATTTTGCTCGAGACCACCCGTGAGGTCGTGCGCGACGTGATCGACCTCGAGTCGTTCATCGACGTGCTCACCCGGGTGGGTGATCGCCGTATCACCGTGGTGGAGGTGACCACTCCGCGGGCCTCGCCGATGGCGACATCGCTGCTGTTCACCTGGGTGGCAACCCATATGTACGACGGCGATGCACCCCTGGCGGAGCGTCGAGCTGCCGCGCTCAGCCTCGACCGCGGGCTGCTGCGTGACCTATTGGGCACCGAAGATCTGCGCGATCTCCTCGACCCTGCGGCTGTCGCCGCGGTGGAGGCCGACCTGCAGTGGCTGTCGCCGCATCGACGGGCTCGCGACACCGATGCGATCGTTGACATGCTGGCCGCTGTCGGTGCGTGCACACCCGAGGGTGTGGCCGATCGTGTGGATGCATCAGTCGACGAGGTCGCGGCACGGATAGCGGACCTGATAGCGCAGCGGCGAGTGGTCGAGGTCACCTGGGCGTCGCGTCGGCGCCTCGTGGCCACGGTGGATGCTGCGCGGTTCCGCGATGCTCTCGGCTGCCAGTTACCTCCTGGTCTGCCCAGTTCGATGACCGACCCCGTGCCGCGTCCCTTGGAGGACCTCATCGGTCGTTATGCGCGCACGCACGCTCCATTCACGGTGGCTGAGGTCGCCGAGGAGTTCGCTCTGTCAGCGGAGCGGGTGATGGGCGCGCTGCAGGCGCTCGCCGCCGAGGGGCAGGTGATCGAGGGCGCGTACCGTCCTGCGGGCACCGAATCAGAGTGGTGCTCGGCCGATGTGTTGCGGCTCATCCGGCGTCGTTCGATTGCGGCGCTGCGCGCCGAGATCGAACCGGTCACTCATGATGCGTTTGTCCGCTTCGGGCTGGATTGGCACGGGATCGGGCCAACACCGCACGTGGCCCCATCCGACGAGGTCATCGAGACCGCGATCGGCGACATGGTGGAACGACTGAGTTCGGTTGCGGTTCATGCATCGGCGCTCTTCGACGACATCATTCCGGTGCGGACGGGACCCGCGGGCCTGGCAGTCATCGAACGGTGGGTTGCATCGGGAGTGCTGATGTGGGTGGGGGCTGGCGCTGTGGGGCCTCATGGCGGCCGGATTCGACTCTGCACCCCAGATCAGTTTGCGGTCGCCGCAGCGGGTTGGGATTGGCCAGAGACCCCCGACGGCGAGATGCATCACGCGATCCGGGCGCATCTCGATGCGAATGGGGCGAGTTTCTGGTGGTCGTTGCGGTCGGCAGCACCCACGGTCGATGACGATGCATTGTTAGCCGCGTTGTGGGATCTGGTGTGGGCAGGGGAGGTCACCAATGACTCCATCGCTGTGGTGCGCGCATGGACCGCCGCGGCCAGTCGTGGCGCGGCGCGGCGCAGCGGACCGCGTTCACGTTCGTTGCGGCCACGTCCGGGAGCGATCAACCGTCAGGGCCCGCCGGCGGCGGCAGGGCGGTGGTCGCTGTTGCGTCGGCCCGGCGAGGCAACGGTGGCTCCGACCGAGGTGTTGCATCAGCGCGCGGTCGATCTGTTGTGGCGTCACGGTGTGGTGACGCGCGAGGCGGTTCTTGCTGAGCAGGTGCCAGGGGGCTACGCCGCGGTGTATCCACTGCTGTGCGAGTTGGAAGATCGTGGAGAAGTGCGGCGTGGATACTTCGTCGATGGCCTTGGAGCGGCGCAGTTCGCCGTACGTGACGCCGTCGACCGGCTACGCGAACCACCGGGCGAGGGTGGGGTCGTCGTCGTGCTCAGTGCGGTCGATCCGGCGCAGCCGTTCGGGGCGGCACTGGCGTGGCCCAACCACAGCGGCCGCGCCACTCGGTTGCCGTCGGCACTCGTGGTTCTCGTCGATGGCATGCCGGTGGGGTGGTTCGACAGACGGTCCCGACATCTCATCCGTCTCGATGCGTCGACGCCGGCACAGGCCTGGGCGACCGCCCTTGCGGACTACCTGAGTGGCACGCGCGCTGGCGCGGGGCGTTCGGCGGCATTGGAGATTCGACGTCACGACGGTGGCGCGGTGGGGAACTTCGACGAGGGGCTCCGCACCGAACTTCTTAGTTGCGGCTTCGTCGATACCTATCGGTCGATGAAGTGGCGGCCGGAAGGGTCAGTTCGCGGCGTCAAGTGAGCGAAGACCGGCCCAGGCGAGCCCCGCCACAGTTTCAGCGACAGAATCGGGGTCGAAGGGTTGGCCATGAGCGAGAAGTCGCCTGCTGGACCCCTCGGCGAGGCCGACAAGGCCGTGAGCGATGAGGCGTCGCGTGTCGTCATCGACATCGGCGGCAATCAATGGTGCGATGGCCGTCGCGGCATCGGAGGTGATGGCGCGCACCTGCTCGGCGAACGCTGCATCGTGGCGCGCGGCGCCGCCGAACAGCAGTCGGAACCCGTCGAGGTCGGCAGCAACCCACCGGAAATAGGCGCGGAACCCCCGAATGGTGGCGTCCTTGCCATCGGTGGCATCGGCGGTCGCCTTGTCGATGGCGGTGCGCATACGTCGACCGACCTCGTCGAGGAGCGCCGCGAAGAGATCATTTTTCGAATCAAAATGCTGGTAGAGCACCGGTTTGGTGACGCCGGCTGCTTCGGCAACGTCGTTCATGGATGCGCCGTGGAAACCAGCGGTGGCGAACACCTCAAGGGCGATGTCGAGCAGTTGGTCGCGTCGTTCATCCGCGGGGAGTCGCGTGGTACTCACGTCCGATGATGCTACGTCGCGATTGCTGCCGACGTTAGATCGAGACCCCTTCGCGAGGTGTCGCGGCCGCGGCGCAGGCGAAATACGTCAGCCTGGTGATGCTCAGCGCCCGGCTTCACGGTCGTCGCGCTCGGCGGCTTTCACCGCGTAGCCGAGCACGATCGACGGAGCCAGTAGAACCGACGACGCGACCAGCAAGATGATTACCGTGGTCGCAACCCCAGAGGAGAAGCCGACCGCCACGCCGATGACGAACACGGCGACAGCGGCAGCAAGCAGCAGGTAACCGACGCGGTTCGCCAGCAGTGTCCACCGCGCCACGACAGCTCGTCGCGCGCGAACGGGATCGTTGGCGTGGGGGTCAGAGGCCATAGGGTGCCCGCATGTTACGCGTGGAACGGCACACGCCCTCGGTGGTGTCGATCACTATCGACCGACCGCAACGCCGCAACGCGGTCGACGTGCCCACTTTGGCCGCCCTCAGCGAGACGATCGATGCGCTTGATCCGACGACCGACCGTGTGGTCGTGCTGAGCGGGTCCCCACCGGCATTTTGCGCGGGGGCCGATCTCACCGGTGTGACATCGGAGGAATTCCACGACCACCTCTCACGGGTTCTGCGGGCCATGGCCGGTGCGTCCATTCCGATCATTGCCGCCGTCGATGGGCCGGCTCTCGGAGCGGGAACTCAACTCGTAGCGGTGTGTGACCTGCGGATTGCCTCTCGTTCGTCGGTGTTCGGAATACCCGCTGCGCGTCTCGGCCTCGCCGTCGACCAGTGGACGGTCGATCGTGTGGTCGACGAATTCGGGATGGGTTTGGCTCGCTCGATGCTGATCGCTGCAGAGCAGGTTGACGCCACCGTGGCGTATTCCGCGGGGGTCGTGCATCGGCTCGGCGAATCGGGAGCAATCGTGCATGATGCCCATGTATGGGCCGAGGAGATTGCGCAGTTGGCGCCGCTGTCCATTCGAACTCATCGCGAGATGCTTCGGGCGACTACTCGTGGAAGTACCACGGACGTCGATACCGCGGCACTGCGCGACGAAGTATGGGCCTCGGCCGATGCTGACGAGGGACGCGCAGCCTTCCTCGAGAAGCGACCAGCCCGTTTCACCGGGCGGTGAGGACGGGTCACAGGTTTGGTGGCAGCAGCCGGTTGACCTCGGCGTAGAACCGGTACAGCGCGAAGGCGAAGGGGATCAGCGCTGGCAGGGTGCCTGCGGCGAGCGTGCGAAACCGTCGGTTCAGGCGCGAGGCGACGACAGCGATCGCGATCAGCACAGCCGCCCAGATCGCCACCGAACCGATGGCGTCGGGGTCGTGAAACCAACCTCGTGAGAATGCGGCGTCGCTGGCGAGTGGTTGTTCAGGCACGGTGACGGCCGTGGTGGCTGGGGTGACAGTGGTTGGGGTGATAGTGGTTGGCGTTGACACCGCCGCGCCGGACACCGCGGTGGTTTCGCTGGCGGCATCGGTGGTGGCAACCGTTGTGGTGATGTCTGCAGCCGTGAGTATCGCTGGTGTTGCCTCTGGCGCGGCCGCATATCCGGTCGGCGATGACGGGGTGTCGGAGCGGGTCGGGTCGAGGGTTGCGCTCACGATGATGCGCTGAGCGGCTGACCATTTGGGGTGACACGAGGTCAGCGTGAGCACGGCGGTGGTGGGATCATCTGTTGTCACCACGTAGTAGTCGGTGGGTTCGACGATGCCGGTGCCGGTCACGCGGTATACAAATCGCCCGGCCGGCGTCGTGATCACGATGTCGTCACCTTCGGCGAGGCGATCGACGTCGTGGAATGGCTGACCGTATGTGGTGCGATGCCCGGCAATTGCTGCATTGCCGAGCTGGCCAGGCAGTGGCGTATCAGGAAAATGCCCTGGGCCCTGTTGCAACTCGTCGACACCGACGCCAGCGACCACGATGTGGTCGGTGCCGATCGCGGGCATCTCGATCCGTGCGATGGGGTCGCCGATTGCGATACCCGCGTCGGCGGGCCATATGGCTGGGGCAACGGTGGTGGTCGTGGTGGTGGAGTTCTCGACAACGGTGGTTGTGGACGCCGGACTGGCGACGGTCGTCGTGGGCGAAACAGCAGTGGTGGTGGTGGGAGTGTCGGCAATTGACATTGCAGGCGTCTCGGCGATGAGTGCGCTGAAGCGCGCATCGAGATCACGTTGGGCGGCCGCCGTCTGCAGCCCGGTGCCCCACAGTTGGTAGGCAACGAAACCGAGCATGGCGAGGCCGGCCACAACAAGCCCACGCCCGAGTAGGCCGATACCCCATCGCCAGTCGTGGGGTTCGGGCGGCCGGTCCCATCGGGCACGGCGATGCTGTCGCGCGGTATTGATGCGGTGGCGCCACCAGCGGGCCCATCGCCGGGTCGGCCCGGTGCGATGCATGTACGACAACTGTTCGCGCAACCGCGATCGCTGGTGGTTCTCGGGACCATCGACGGGGTGTTCATTGTCGACGGATGGCACGACGTCACGCTACCGACGCCGTTAGCGTGACGCCGTTCATGTCCGCTGATCGTCCGACGACACCCGACCGTGACCACGGATCGACCGATGCGGCCGTCGTCCTCGAGGCTGCGGTCGTGGTCATGGGCGCCTTTCCGGCACTTGCCGGGGTGGATCTACGAGTACGCCGCGGCACGTTGGTGGGGCTGCGTGGGCCCAATGGGGCGGGCAAAACAACCGTGCTGCGCCTCTGCGCCGGGCTGCTGCGACCCGATCGCGGTACGGCGCGCGTGTTGAATGTCGATGTCGCTGATGACCCCGCACCATTGCGGTGGCGTGTTGGCTATCTCGGTCATTCGAATGGCCTCTACGACGATTTGACCGCTCTGGAAAATGTCACCTTCTGGGCGTCCACGGTGGGAGCGGACCGTGGTGATGTCGACGCGGCGATGGCGGCCATGGAAATCAGCGATCGGCTGCGTGATGTACGGGTGCGGCACCTATCGGCTGGTCAGCGTCGCCGTGTGGCGCTCGCTGGCCTTGTCGCACGGCGGTGTGAACTCTGGCTGCTTGACGAGCCGCATACCGGCCTTGATGTCGATGCCCGCGACCAACTCGATCGCCTGTTGCGGGCCGGAGCCGATGCGGGAGCCACGGTCATGTTGTCGAGCCATGACCTGGATCGGGTCGACGCCATGGTCGACCACGGTGTGGACCTTGTCGCGGGCCGCGTATCGCGCGAGGTGCGGCGATGAGTACCCCTCCGGGCGTTGTCGCCACCGCTCGCATGATCGCCGCGCGCGATCTGCGTATCGAGTGGCGTGCCCGCGTGGTGATGAACCAGGTCATTCCGTTCGCTGCGGTCACCATGGTGCTGTTCGCCTTCGCCGTTGACGACACCGGAGCGCTGGGCCGTCTCGCTCCCGGATTGGTGTGGCTCACCGTGATGTTCTCGCTCCTGCTGTGCGCCCAACGTGCCTTTGCAATCGAGTCAGCCGATGGCGCTCTTGAGGCGCTGCGGGTGGCCGGTGTCGACCCGGTGGGAATTTTCTTGGGGAAGGCCGCCGCTCTCGCGGTGCAATTGCTTGCTCTTGCCGTGGTCATGGTGCTGGCCGCATTGATTTTGTATGACCTTGACCCACCCGCAGGCGGTGTCGTGCTCCTCGTCACATCTGCGATCTGCGCAACGTGCGCGCTCGCTGCCACAGGTACCATCTACGCAGGCCTCGCCGCCGGTGTGTCGGGTCGGGAGACATTGCTCCCACTGCTCGTCGTTCCGGTGGTGTCGCCGGTCCTGATCGGGGCCACCCGAGCCGTAGAAGCGGCTCTCGGCACCGGTGGGACGGCGGTTGCAGACGGCTGGCCCTGGGTGGGTCTGCTGGCTGTGGTTGCCGTCGCGTCGGCTGTCGTTGGTGCGCTGACGTTCGGGTCGGCGATCAGGGACTGAGCGATGTGCACGACATGACGACCCCCACCACCCCTCGCAGCACCGGCACCCGCGCCACACGGGTGATCGGCATCGCCGCCATCGTGATGTCGGCGTGGCTGACCCTGTTCGGCCTGGTGCTGTCGCCAGCCGATGTTGCCCAAGGTGACGCCGTGCGCATCATGTACGTCCACGTGCCGTCGGTGTGGCTCGCGTACCTCGCGTTCATCGTCACGGCCATCTGCTCGGTGTGGGTGCTGGTGGCACGTGGCCGGGTGCCCGGAGTGGACCGGGTCGCCGGGGCATCGGCAGAAATCGGCGTCGTATTCATGGCTGTCACTTTGGTGAGTGGCATGTTGTGGGGGCGGATCACGTGGGGTGTCTATTGGCAGTGGGATGCACGGCTCACCACGACCGCGCTGTTGTTCATCACCTACATCGGGTACCTGGCGGTGCGCGGGCTCGATGGGTCGCCTGAACAGCGTGCCCGCCGGTCTGCGGTAGTAGGCGTGGTCGCCGTGGCGGAGATCCCGCTGGTGCACTGGAGTGTCCGTCTCTGGCGGAGTTTGCATCAAGAGGCAACGGTGCTCGACACCGACCTTGATGTCGACATCGACGGCTTGATGTTGTTCACACTGTTTGTCGGGGTCATCGCGTTCACGCTGTGGTTCGTGTGGTTTGTGCTCCATCGTGCCCGGGTGATGGCGCTCGCAGCCCTGGTCGAGGAGCGCTCTTTGGACGAGGCGCTCGCTGAGCGTGCTACTGAAGTACCAGCGGGTGGTCAGAACTGATGGAGAGCATCGAGTTCATCATCGGGTCGTATCTGTTGACCTTCGGGGCGATCGCGGTGGTTGCCGCGCGTATGTTGCGCCGCGCCCGTTCGCTGTCGCACCGGGTCCCCGACGAGGAGAAGTACTGGTTGTGACGACCGACATGCCCGATCTCACGCCACGTCCGGCTGATCCGACGCCGTCGCGTCGTCGCCGGCGGATTGGGCCAATTCTGGTCCTTGTTGCCGTTGTTGGTTTTGGCGGGTGGGTGCTCACCAACCTGCGTACCGCAGTCGACTACTACTGCAATGTCGACGAGGTGGGCGTGCGCGATGGGTGTGATACGGATCGTCGACTGCGCCTCCAAGGCACCGTGGCGGAAGGATCGGTGGTCGCATCGACCACACGAACCGAGTTCGACATCGAGTTTGATGGCGTGTCGGTTGCCGTGCGGTACGCGGGTGAGCCTGGAGGGATCTTCAACGAGTGCATCCCGGTGGTTGTGCATGGCGTGTTTGACTCCGATACGGAGCTGTTCCTCGGCGATCGGGTGGAGGTCAAACACTCTGACGAGTACGTGAGCGTGAACGATGAACGTCTCACCGCCGCCGAGGAGTCGGCGTGCTCGCCGTCGGCGTGACCGCAGCGCTCGGCAGTGCCGGGCTGCTGGTGATGCTCGTCGGTGGTGCGGTTGGCGCATTGGCCACCGGGGTGGCGATCGTTGGAGGTGATCAGCGCATCCTTCGACGCGGCAACGTGTACGCATGGGTGATCCTCGGCGGAGCAGTTCTTGCGACGGTGATGATGCAGATTGCGCTGTTCCGGCGTGACTACTCCATTGCGTACATCCAGGAGGTGGGGTCGTCGGCCACACCTCTGCTCTACAACATTGCTGCGATGTGGTCTGCGCTCGAGGGGTCGATCCTGCTGTGGCTACTGGTGCTCGCGGGGTTCACCGCGGCGGTGTCGGCGCGCTTCAGGCGCCGCAGCGCTGACCCGTTGGTCGGCTGGGCCATGGTGGTGCTGTACACCGTGGTCACGTTCTTTGCGCTACTCGGATTCGGCCCGGCGTCGCCCTTTGCCTCGGGAGCAACAGTGCCGGTCGGTTTCGACGGGCCGGGCCCGAACCCACTGCTGCAGAACCACATTCTCACCCTGTTCCACCCGCCGATCCTGTATCTCGGCTACGTGGGTTTCACCGTGCCCTTCGCCTTTGCGATCGCCGCATTGATCACCGGTCGTGTCGGCGAGGGATGGCTTCTCGAGACCCGGCGTTGGGCCCTGTTCTCGTGGGGCTTCCTCACGATCGGCATCCTTCTCGGGGGATGGTGGGCATATGAGGTGCTGTCGTGGGGCGGTGTCTGGGGATGGGACCCGGTCGAGAACGCCAGTTTGCTGCCGTGGCTGACCGGCACGGCATACATTCACTCCGTCTTGGTGCAGCAGCGACGGGGCATGCTGCGCGTGTGGAACCTGAGCCTGCTCGTGGCGACGTTCTCGCTCACAATCCTGGGCACCTTCTTGACCCGATCTGGCGTGATCTCGAGCGTGCACGCGTTTTCGGCGGGCAGCGTCGGGGGATACCTGCTGGGGTTCTTCGCGGTGGTGGTCGTGGTGTCGTTGGCGCTGATCGCATGGCGCGGCGACCTGCTGCGCGCTCCAGGTGCGATCGATTCGCCGGTATCTCGCGAGGGTGCCTTCCTTGCGAACAATGTGGTGTTCACACTGTTCGCGTTCGTCGTGCTGCTCGGCACGGTCTTCCCCTTGCTGATCGAGGCCGTACAGGACCGTCAGACCGTGGTTGGCGCGCCCTATTTCGATCGGCTGTCGATGCCGATCGGGCTGACGCTGCTGTTCTTGATGGCGGTGGCCCCGGTTCTGCCGTGGCGCAAAGCCGCGGGCGAGGTTCTCGCGGACCGACTGTTCTGGCCGGCGTGGTGTGGTGTGGGCGCCGGCGTCGTGTCGCTGCTGGTGGGCGCGCGCGGGTGGGCCCCGCTTGCCGCATTTGTGCTGGGTGGCTTCGCCGGCGGAGCTGCCGGTCGCCAGATCGTGCTCGCCACCCGCCGGCAGGGCTGGCGTGGATTGGTTGGTCGTGCTAACGGAGGCATGTTTGTGCATCTCGGCGTGATCCTGATCGCGGTGGCGCTCGCTGCGTCGAATGCCTACACCCACTCGGCCACGTTGGTGATCGATCGCGACACCGATGTGGAATGGGCGGGGCATACCTTCCGATTAATCGACGTCGTCAACGAGATCGATGAGCGTGTGGACGCCACGCGTGCCGACGTGTTGATCGACGGCGAACAGGTGTACGCCCCCGCGGTCACGACCTACCTCGCGCAGGGCATGACCGTTGGCACGCCAAGTGTGCACACAATGTTCGGCAAAGATCTCTACCTGACCATCGACGGCACCAACCCACCTGACGTCGGTGCGGACGAAGTGGCCATCCGCGTGTTCGTCAAGCCGCTCATCTTGTGGCTATGGATCGGTGGTGCTCTGATGGCGGTGGGCACGGTGTTGGCGGCGGTGCCGCCCACGCGTCAGCGTCGCCCGACGGACCCGACCTCGGCCCCGGTGGGAGAGACGATTCGTGTCTGAGGTGGATCTCGACTCCGACGCCGCACCCGCACGTCGACGCATCGCGCCTCTCATCGTCGGTGTAGTCGCGGTGGTGATGGCGGCGTTCATGTGGGTGTTGGTGCGTGCAGAACCCGAGACCGGGTCATCCGCGGCCACGACGTTGCTCGATCGACCCGCGCCTGCAGCCACCGGGACCTATGGCGATGGGCGGGTGTTCGAATTGTCGCGCCGGAAGGGCTCGTGGGTCGTGCTCAACTTCTTCACGTCGAACTGCATTCCGTGCCAGCGTGAACACCCTGAACTGATCGCATTTGTCGATCTGCAGCGTGATCTCGGTGTTGACGGCGCCGAGTTCTACACGATCGTGCAGCATGACGAACCGGAGGCGGTGGAGGCGTTCTTTGCCGAGAATGGTGGCGATTGGCCGGTGGTGTACGACGAGGAATACGAGTTTCAGAATGGGTTCGGGGTGGCTCAAGTGCCCGAGACATGGATTATCGATCCGAATGGCATTGTGCGCGGTCGGATCATCTCAGAGGTGACGGCCGAATTTCTGGCAACCAGTATCCAGCGCTTGCGTGAACCCTCATGAGTCGCGCATTGAACCGACGGTTGAAGTCATGGCCAGGTTGGGCGCTGATTACAGCGGCGCTCGTCGTCGTGTTCGCGGTGGCAGCCAGCGCTGATCGTGGACCGCTCGACGAGGGCGATCGCATCGATGCGATCTCGCGGCGGATCGCCTGCCCGGTATGTGATGGCGAGAGCGTCTTCGAGTCACGTAACCCAGCGTCTGAAGGTATCAGAGCTGCCGTGGTGACTGCAGTTGAAGAGGGTCGTCTCGACGATGACGGCATCATCGCTGCGGTTGCCGACGCCTATGGCGCGCAAGTGCTGCTGGTACCTCGTACCGATGGACTTGACGCTCTCGCGTGGGCGTTGCCGGTGGCTGCCGGGGTGATTGCCGTGTTCGGTCTGGCGGTGGCGTTCCGCCGGTGGCGTGATGCTGCGCTGCTCGATGGCCCGGTATCCGACGATGATCGTCGGCTGGTGGCTCGTCGTCGAGAGCGCACCGATGCGTCGTCCGGAGACGATTCCGATGCCTGAACCCGATCGCGACGCCCTCGGTGACGAACTCGAGTTCTTGCTGGCGTCGATAGACGATCTCGATCGTGAACTCGCTGCGGGAGATCTCACCTCAGAGGATCATCGGGTGCTCGTCGACGGGTACACCGCCCGTGCGGCGCAGATCATCCGTGTGCTCGAGGCGGATGCGCCGGCACAGCGCCGCGTTCGGCAGCCCGGTGGACTGCGCCGCAAGGTTGTAGCCATCACAGCGGTGCTGGCCGTGGCGGTCGGGCTGGGCTGGATCGTGTCCGCGTCATCGGGCCAGCGGTTACCCGGTCAAGAGATGACCGGATTCGATCCACGCGATGAATCCACGCGGTTGCTGGCCCAGGCACGGGCGGTATCGCTGGCCTCACCCGAGGAGGCTGCGGCGCTCTACGGGTTGGTCCTTGAGCTTGATCCCGACAATGTGGAGGCGTTGACTTATCGGGGCTGGACCTTGGCTCTCGCTGCAGTGCGGATGTCTGATGCGACCGCAGCTTCGCGCCAACTCGATACCGCCGTCGACTTGTTGATCTCGGCGATCGAGACCGACCCGACCTATGCCGACCCGTACTGCTTTCTTGGCATCGTGCAGTTTCGTTTTGCGGGCGATGCCAATGGTGCAGCACCTCTCGTCGATGGCTGTCTGGCGTCTAATCCGCCAGCGGAGGTTCGCGATCTGGTGCAAGCTCTCGCCACCGACATCGCTGCTGCTCAGGAGTGACACAACGCGTGCTGGCTGCGCTCAGGACGCTCCCGGCGGAGGCCAGGCTTTTGCCCGTGAGAAACGTCCGCGCGCCGATCGTTTAACCACCCACACCGAGGCCTTGCGCCACTCTGGTTCGGAGACCACATCCATTCCACGTCGGACCAGCGCGCGAATCGTTGCCGGGATGATGTCGCCGTGGGAGCACAACACCGCCCGGTCGGGTACCTCCCCCAGCAGGTCGAGCACCGGTTCGAAGGGTTCGTCTTCGCAGAGGCGTTGCTCGATGGTGACCGGCACATCGATGGCGAGGCCGAGTGGTTCCAAGGTTTGCACGCACCGCACATACGGGCTCGACAGCAACACGCTGGGGTCTTTGCGGGCCAGGCGCTCCGCGAGCGCTGCCGACTGGCGCCATCCCGCGCTCGATAGAGGCCGGTCGATGTCATCGCCGTCCCATGTGCGGCGTTCGCCGGCCTTGGCGTGTCGGACGAGATAGATCGGCATGGCGGTACTCAGGGCCGGTGGTGGCGCCCCGCGGCGACGCTAGCCGGTGGCGGCGGGGTTCACCCCCAGCCGAGGTCGTGCAGTTGCTCGTCGTCGATGCCGGCAGCGTGGGCGAGTTCGTGAATCACGGTGACGGTGACCTCGTCGACGAGTTCGTCGATGTCGGCGCACATCTCACAGAGCGCTAGCCGATAGATGGTGACGACGTCGGGCCCTTCGGCGCCGGTGCGCTCGGTGTGTGGTACCCCGTCGTAGAGCCCGAGCAGGTCTGGTTCGTCGGGGTCGCGATCCAGAACTCGCACGACCACATTGTCGAGGACGGGCACAAGATCAGTGGGCAGACCGTCGAGGGCGTCACGCACTAGTTGTTCGAACCGGTAGATCGGTACCGGTTCCATGGCTGATCAGTCGATGACCTTCAACTGTGGGCTGAACACCTTCTTCGGCCGCATGTCGACCGCGATGCGCTCAGCGATGTCGCGGAACATCTGGGCGGCCTCGGAATCCGGTTCGACGGCGGTGATTGGGCGTCCCTCGTCGCCGCCGATACGCAACTCGGGCACGAGAGGCAACTGACCGAGCAGCGGCACATCGAGTTCGGCGGCCAGTTCCGCACCCCCGCCGGATCCGAACAGTTCGTAGCGGGTGCCGTCATTGCCGGTGAACCACGACATGTTCTCGATAACACCGCGCACCGGAAGGTTGACCTTGCCGGCCATCGCAGCAGAGAGCCGCGCGACCTTCTGTGCTGCGGGCTGCGGCGTGGTCACGACGAATACCTCGCCGCGTGGCAGGTACTGGGCGAGGCTGAGCGCAATGTCGCCCGTTCCAGGTGGCATATCCACAAGCAAGAAATCCGGTTCATCCCAGAAGATGTCGGTGAGGAACTGTTCGAGGGCCTTGTGCAGCATGGGCCCGCGCCAGACGACCGCTTCGCCCTCGGGGACGAAATAGCCGATGGAGATACACCGCACACCCCACTGCTCGGGCGGAACGATCATCTCGTCGATCACGGTGGGCTGGCGGTCGGTGCCGAGCATGCGCGGGATCGAGTATCCGTAGATGTCGGCGTCGACGACGCCGACCGAGTGGCCCTGCTGGGCGAGAGCGACAGCGAGGTTGGTGGTGACACTCGACTTGCCGACCCCGCCCTTGCCCGACGAGATGAGCAGTGGCCGTGTGCGCGATCCGGACTCGGCGAATGGGATGGCGCGCCCCTCAGCGTGGCCGTGCGCATGGCCCTGGCCGGCCGAGGCCGACCCTGGGGCGCCGTGCAGCATTTCGCGTACCGCGGCCCGTTCCTCATCGTTCATCACGGTGAATTCCAGATCGACCGAGGTGACACCGTCGAGGGTCACCACGGCATCGTTCACGCGGCGTTGAATCTCGTTGCGCAGCGGGCACCCAGCCACGGTGAGCGCAACGCAGATATCGGCGACGCCACCGTCGCGCATCTCGGCGCGGCGCAGCATGCCGAGATCGACGATGGAGCGGTGCAGTTCGGGGTCTTCGACCGGGCGGAGCGCCTCAACGAGTTGTTCGGGGGTAGGGGCCATGGCCCCATTGTGGCAAGTCCGGCACCATTTGCACTACGCCGGTAGTGGAAAACCGTCGTCTATGATTTGGGCCCATGGCGACCGACACGTCATTCAACGCGACCGTGTCGGCGATCACCGATGCATTCGGTGATCCGACACGGCGCCACGTGTACCTTCTCGTGCGGTCCTCGGGCGATGACGGAGTGACGGCGTCGATGGTGGCGGCCGAGGTCGACATTCATACAAATGTTGCTCGCCACCACCTCGAGAAACTGGCCGCTGGTGGGTACGTGGAGATCCAATCGGGTCGCCCGAATGCGTCTGGCGCTGGACGTCCGTCGAAGCGGTACGTGGCTGTGGCTGCCGCGCACCCAGAGTTTCCGGTGCGCAGCGACGACCTTGTGCTGTCACTTCTCGGGCGTGCGCTCACCCGACTGCCGCGCGATGACGCCGAGCAACTCGCCGAGGAAGTCGGTGCGGAATATGGACGGGTGCTTGCTGCAGGCCTCACCGGCGACGCGCTCGAGAGCGGGCACCGATCTCTACGAGCCGCCATTGGCGCGGTGGCCGATGCGCTGACCGCGCACGGTTTCGCCGCTCATGCCGATGACCGCAACGACCGGTTGCGCATCATCAACAACCACTGCCCATTCGGCGATGTGGCCATGGAACACCCAGTGATCTGTGCCGTCGATCGGGGCATGGTGCGCGGCATGCTCTCAGAGTTGTACACCGATGGCATCGGTGAGGTCGTCACCGAGTCGAGTGTGGCCCTCGGTGACGCGATCTGTTCCACCACCGTGTGAGGCTGGGCCGGTCCCGTGCCGGGATCAATTTCAGACGGCACAATGGTTGATGATGCAGCCAGTCTCGTCCCATTCCGCCGACCCGATGGCCACCTTGGCCGAGGTCGCCGCGAGCGCTCTCGGGCGTATCTGCGGTCTTGACGGGGTTGACCCCGTTGTCCGGCCCTCCGATCGTGCCGACGCGCAGATCAACGGCGCGATGGCTCTCGGCAAGCAGGTCGGCCGACCGCCACGCGAGATCGCAGAAGAACTGGTTGCGTCTGGCGCATTGGACGGCGTGTGTTCGACGGCCGAAGTCGCAGGACCTGGATTCGTCAACGTGACGTTCGCACCCGCGGTGCTCACCTCCGCGGTGGTAGCGATGGCGACAGATGACCGTCTTGGCCACGAATCGACGCCGGCACCGCGCACAGTGGTCATCGACTACTCGGCTCCGAACGTGGCCAAGGAGATGCACGTCGGCCATCTGCGATCCACGGTGATCGGTGATGCCCTGGCGCGACTGCACATGTTCCGCGGTGACACGGTCATTCGTGAGAATCACATCGGTGATTGGGGTCGGCCGTTCGGCATGCTGATCGAGCACCTCTTGGACCTTGGTGCCGACGTGGCGGCCGAGGGGATCGGGCAAGGTGATCTCGATGGCTTCTACAAGCAGGCGAATGCCAAGTTCGACGCCGACCCCGACTTCCAAGATCGTTCCCGGGAACGCGTTGTTGCGCTGCAGGCCGGCGATCCCGAGACTCGTGAACTTTGGAATCGACTGGTGGTGTTGTCGACGGAGTACTTCAACACCGTGTATGGCCGACTCGGAGTGCTCCTCAACGACGACGACCTCGCCGGGGAGAGCCGATATCAGCCGATGATGGCGGACACCTTGCAGCGACTCGATGACGCAGGCCTGCTGTCCCAGAGCGATGGTGCTGGTGTGGTGTTTCCTCCTGGATTCACGAACCGTGATGGTGAACCACTGCCCCTGATCGTCCAGGCACGCACCGGCGGTTTCAACTACGCCACGTCCGACCTGACCTGTGTGATCGACCGGGTGGAGCGCCTTGACGCAGACCTGTTGTTGTACGTCGTCGGGGCGCCGCAAGCGCAGCATCTCGAGATGGTGTTCGAGGTGTGCCGCATGGCCGGGTGGTTGGTGCCCCCTGCGGAGGCGGTGCATGTGGCCTTCGGCAACGTCTTGGGCAACGACCGCAAAATGCTGCGCAGCCGTTCTGGGGTCTCGGTGAAGTTGGTGGATCTTCTCGATGAGGCCATTGAGCGTGCAACTGCAGCGGTTGGTGAGCGCTCTGGCGACCTAGATGCCGATGCGGTCGCCGAGGTGGTGTCGGCGGTGGGAATCGGAGCGGTGAAATACGCCGACCTGTCGACGGATCGCGTGCGTGACTACGTCTTCGACTGGGATCGCATGCTGGCACTCGATGGGAACACGGCGCCGTATCTCCAATATGCCCATGCCCGCATCTGCTCGATTTTCCGCCGCGCCGATGTCGACCGGGCGGCGTTGCGCGCCGATATTGGCGACGTGGTGCTCACCGAGAACGCCGAGCGCAACCTTGCGCTGGCCCTTACCGGTTTTGCTGCGGTTGTCGACGACACCATCGCGTCACAGTCGCCGCATCGGCTGTGCACCTACCTGTTCGATCTCGCCCAGACCTTCACGGCGTTCTACGAACAGTGCCCAGTAGTGCGTGCCGATGGGCCAGTCCGCGAGGCTCGTCTCGTGATCTGTGATGTGACCGCCCGTGTGCTCTCGACCGGGCTGGGACTGCTGGGTATCACCACGCCGGAGCGGATGTGACCGCCGTCGACCGCGCCCTGTTACCCGCGACCGCGGGCACGGCCACCGATGGCTGGTTGACCATCGGCGGATGCCATACCGGCGACCTCATTGAGCGTTACGGCTCCCCGTTGTTCGTCTACGACGAAGACGATCTGCGCGGGCGTTGCCGAGAGGCGGTTGACGCCTTCGGGCAGGGGCGGGTGGTGTACGCAACGAAAGCGTTCCTCTGCCGGGCGATGGCTCGCCTCGCACACTCCGAGGGACTGCTGCTTGATGTCGCAACCGGCGGGGAACTGCACGTGGCGCTGGCAGCGGGCGTGCCCGCGAGCGATATCACCGTGCATGGCAACAACAAGTCTGCTGCCGAGTTGATTGCAGCAATGGATGCAGGCGTGGCCTACATCGTGGTCGACTCTTTCGACGAGATGGATCGCATCGATGCCTTGGTGGTTGCGGGGCATCGTGTGCCGCGTGTGGTGGTGCGGGTGACGCCGGGTGTGGCGGCACATACCCATGCCTACATCGCGACCGGTCAAGACGACTCGAAATTCGGTTTCAACCTTGGCAATGGGGATGCCGATCGGGCGATCACACGGGCCGAACGCAGCGCGACGATGGAACTGGTGGGAACGCACTGCCATATCGGGTCGAATGTGTTCGACGTGGCTGGCCTCGGGCGAGCGGCCGAGGTCATGGCCACGATGGCGGCGCCGTTGGACCTGCCGATGCTGGTTCTCGGCGGCGGGCTGGGCGTGGCCTACGTGAATGGCGAGGAGACTCCGTCGATGCGGGGGTGGGCCGATGTTGTGCTCGACGCATGTGCCAGTGTTGGCGTGCGATCGGCGGTGACGGTTGAGCCTGGACGAGCCCTGGTGGCCCGGGCGGCGATCACCTTGTACACCGTGGGCACTATCAAGCACATCCCTGGTGTGCGCACCTACGTGGCTGTCGACGGTGGAATGAGCGACAATCCGCGCCCGGTGCTGTACGGCTCGGGATACGAGGGCGGCTTGGCGCGCGCCCCCGACGCGGCGCGTCCACTGGAGGCGCGTGTTGTGGGCAAACATTGTGAGAGTGGCGATGTGATCCTGCGTGAGGCGCGACTTCCGGCCGACACAGCCGTCGGCGATGTGCTCTTCACCCCGGTCACCGGTGCCTACGGGCAGTCCATGGGGTCGAACTACAACCGGATCACCCGGCCCGGTGTGGTGTTCGTCTCGGGAGGTCGCTCACGGGTGGTGGTGCGACGCGAGACATACGACGACCTGTTGCTCACCGATATCGACGACGACTACTAAGGGGTGCAGCGCGCTCAGATGGTGCGATCGTCGCGCCGGCCGCGGGCAGCCAGGTAGGCCTGCGAGATCGCCCGCGACTCGGGGTCGCGCATCGCGACGACGAGGGTGTCGGCATCATTGGCATTTCGGCCAGTTCCTGCCATTTCCTCGGTGACCGCAGCGACCTGTGCCTTCGTCGTTCGCACGGCGAACGCGGGTTTTGCAGCCATCGACGACGCCAGCGTTGCGACCTCGTCGTCGAGGCTGGCGACGGGCACCACACGATTGACAAACCCAAGTCGTTGCGCCTCGCTGGCATCGAAGGGTCGACAGGTCAGGATCAACTCGCGGGCCATGGCCGGCCCGATCTCGCGGACAAGGCGCGGTACGCCTCCCCAGGCCAACGGGATGCCGAGATCGACCTCGGGAATTCTGAACACGGTGTTGTCGGCGGCGATCCGGAGATCACAACAGGCGGTGAGCACCACACCGCCGCCGATGCAGTGGCCACGCACAGCGGCGATTGTCAGCTGTGGAACGTGGCTCAGCGCTTCGGCGGCATGGCGACCAAGGTCAGCATTTGTTCGTGGATCGGCGGTGGATGGCCCCGAGAAATCGTCGAGGTCGAAACCGGCGGTGAAATGGTCGCCGGACCCGTGGAGGACGACCACGCGCACCTCGTCGCAGGTGACGAGCCATCGCGACACGGTCACCAGTTCCCCCAGTAGGGCCGCCGAGAGAGCGTTCATTCGGCTCTCGCGGTTCAACATCACGTACACGATGCGGCCGTCATCATTCGTGGTGACGCGTAGTGTGCTGAGTCCGTCGGGGGCGTGCGGATGTGGGTGCTGCACCATGTCTGCACGCTAGGCGGTGGGGTTGGCACCCCCGGCCTTGGGCGGGCGCGGGTAGCGTTGCGCGGTGTGAGTGACACAGCCTCATCCGTCGACCCCTCTGTTGTGCGCATCGGCCTACTCGGCTGCGGCAATGTCGGTGGTGCGCTGGTACCCCTGCTGCGCGACCGTGCCGATGAGATCGCGTTGCGCACCGGGCTACGCCTCGAGATCACGAGGGTGGCGGTGCGTAACACGGCACGCGACCGGGGCCTTGATTTGGCCGATGGCGTGATCACCGGTGACGCAACAGCGGTTGTGTCGGATCCTGATGTCGATGTTGTCGTCGAGGTGATCGGCGGTATCGAACCGGCACGGGGTTTGATCTCCGCGGCGTTGGCCGCCGGCAAGCCGGTCATCACCGGCAACAAAGAACTCCTGGCCAACGTCGGGGTCGAACTGTTCGAGATGGCCGACGATCACGGTGTCGACCTGTTGTTCGAAGCTGCGGTGGCCGGCGGCATCCCGTTGATCCGGCCGCTGCGCGAGAGCCTCCGCGGTGAACCGGTGCGCCGGGTGATGGGCATCTTGAACGGCACGACCAACTTCATCTTGTCGAAAATGTCAGCCGAGGGAGCCGATTACGGCGAGGCGCTCGCGGAGGCCCAGGCCTTGGGCTTCGCCGAACGAGACCCCACCGCTGATGTCGAGGGGTACGACGCGGGTGCGAAGGCGGCGATCATCGCCAGCATTGCCTTCGGCGCCAAAGTGGTTGCCGGTGACGTGTACCACGAGGGAATATCGGGGGTGACTGCCGCCGATATCGCGATCGCCGACCGGCTGGGGTACGCCGTGAAACTGCTGGGAATAGCCGAGCGTGACGATGACGGTGCGATCGGTGTGCGCGTGCATCCGGCGATGGTCCCGATGTCGCATCCACTCGCCTCGGTGCGCGATTCGTTTAACGCTGTCTTTGTCGAAGGCGATGCGGTGGGTCAACTGATGTTCTTCGGTCGCGGTGCGGGTGGCTTCCCAACCGCGAGTGCGGTGCTGGGAGATCTCATCGATGCGGCTGTGAACCTTCGCCGGGGTACCCATGCACACCCCGGTCGCTTCGCGGATGCGCGGATCGCATCGATTGGTGACAGCCGCGCGGAGTACATGTTGGCCATCGATGTCGATGATCGTCCGGGTGTGCTGCACAGCGTCACCGGTGTGTTCGCCGACAACCAGGTGAGTATCCGTGCGGCTGAGCAAGAGGGCGCGGGTGATGAGGCTCGGCTGGTGTTCATCACCCATGTCGCCCGCGAAGCCGATGTGCAGGCCACCGTGGCCGGTTTACGAAACCTCGATGTGGTTCGCCGGGTGGGCAGCCTGTTGCGGGTTGTCGGGGACTGAGCCCGCCGTGGGATCGGGTACCCAGATGCTCTTCGAATCGACGCGCGGGGCGAGTCCCGTTGTTGATTTCGAAGCGGCTCTTCTCGGAGGTCTTGCTCCCGATGGTGGGCTGTACGTGCCAGAACGCTGGCCTGAACTCAACTCGGCCGCTACCGCTGACGACTATGCAACAACGGCGGTCAACGTCATGTGGCCGTATGTGGCCGGTTCGATCGACGCCGATGTGTTCACAGCGATCTGCACGGAGGCCTACGCGACGTTTCGGCACCCCGCGGTAGTGCCATTGGTGCAGATCGATGAACAGCAGTGGCTCCTCGAATTGTTCCACGGTCCGACGCTGGCCTTCAAAGATGTTGCTCTGCAACTTGTCGGTCGACTATTCGACCACGTGCTCGAGCGCCGCGGGGAGCGGATCACGATCGTTGGCGCGACCAGCGGCGACACCGGGTCTGCGGCCATCGACGGTGTGCGCCATTGCCGTAACGTCGACATCATCATTCTGTATCCCGAGGGGCGAACCTCAGAGGTGCAGCGTCGGCAGATGACCACGGTCGAGGCCGACCATGTGCACACGGTGGCCATCGATGGCACCTTCGACGACTGCCAGGACCTAGTGAAAGCCATGTTCGCTGATCGCGACTTCCGCGAACGAATGAACCTGTCGGCGGTGAACTCGATCAACTGGGCGCGTGTCATGGCCCAGGTCGTGTACTACGTGACGACATCGCGCGCTCTGTCCGGCCCAACCTCGTTCTGTGTGCCCACGGGCAACTTCGGCAATGTTCTCGCTGGCTGGATCGCCCGGCGGATGGGGGCCGACATCCACCGGTTCCACATCGCATCCAACAGCAACGACATCTTGGCGCGGTTCGTGCAGGACCGTGATATGTCGGCACTGGATGTAGTCGCGACGTTGTCGCCAAGCATGGATATTCAGGTGTCGTCGAATTTCGAGCGATTGCTGTTCGAGATGAACGGCCGTGACGGAGAACTAACAGCAGCGCAGATGGCAGCGTTCCGCAGCGAGGGACGACTCGACGTGTCTGCCGACCAGCATGCGGAATGGATCTCACCGGTCTTCACCGCCGGCCGCGTGTCGGACGTCGACACCCTTGACGAGATCGCACGGGTGCATGCCGATTGCGGGCTGCTGATCGATCCGCACACCGCCACCGGCACGCGGGTGGCCCGTGCCAAGGGTGGTGACGGGCCGGTCGTCACGTTGGCCACGGCGCATCCTGCCAAGTTTCCCGACGCCGTCGAACGCGCGACGGGCGTGCGTCCGGCTCTGCCCGACGGCTTGGCCGATTTGTACGAGCGGCCGGAACGCCTCCGGGCGATGGCGGCCGACCTCGCATTGGTGCAGGACTTCGTGGCCTCGGTGTCGCGTGTCGGCCGGTGATTGTGCACGACTGACCGGGCTGCTACATTGCTACGGGCGGTGCCGTTCGGCCCGCCTCCCCGGATCTCCCGCCATCAGGCGGCGTCGCTGACATCGTCTGAGACCTCCATGCTGCGGTCGAGGGTGATTCGGAATCTACACAGCCGGTGGGCGCTCGTCGTGCGCCTCCCCGGTCGCGGTATCGACACCATGTCGGTACCGGCCCGCCACGCGGAAAGGTTTGGTGAACGTGGCTGCTCAGGCACTCGAACAATCTGTCCTGGAGACAAAGGACAAAGAGCAACTTCTTGCGATCGCGAAAGCGCTCGGGCTGAAGGTGACCGCCCGCTCGAAGAAAGCCGACATCATTGATGGCATCCTCGCGTCGACGGGAACACCCGACGCAGCGCCGACGCCGGCGGCCGCAGCACCTGCGCCCGCTCGTGAGCCGGCGTCTACGCCTGAGCCCGCATCTGCGGAGGAACCCGCTGCGGCGCCGACACCGGCGCCACTGGCAACCGGTGACGAACCGATGGCCGAGTGGGAGATGGCATTCGTTGAGGACGAGTCATCGGCCGACACCGCAGGGTCCACGCCCGCTGGCGGTGATGGCCCCGCTGCGCGCGGCGGATCTCGCGACCAGCGTGATGGGCGCCGTGATGATCAGCGTGGGCGCCAACCGCAACAACGTGATGCGAATCGTGGGAATCACCGCGACAACAATCGCGACGGGCAACGCGACGATACCGACGATGCCGATGGCGACAATCGCAACCGGAATCGCCGTCGCCGCCGGCGTAAATCAGGCCGCGGTCCCGAGGGCCCTCAGGGCGACGATCGTGATTTCTTCGATAGTGAAGAGCAACCTCAAAGCAGTGACCCGGTTCCGGTCGACGGCTACGTCGATCTTCGGGATGAGGGCTACGGATTTGTCCGAGTGTCGGATTACCTCGCATCCAAGCGTGACGCCTATGTGCCCGTGAAACTCTCCCGCCAGCTTGGTCTTCGCAAGGGTGACCATGTGGTCGGCATGATGCGCCCGGCGGGTCGCAACGAGAAGAATCCGGCGTTGCTCGAGATCACCAGCATCAATGGCAAGGACCCGTCCGAAGCCAAGAAGCGGCGTCGTTTCGAGGACCTCACTGCGCTGTTCCCCGACGAGAAGCTGCGCATGGAGGATCCGAGTGATCCGACCAACATGACCGCACGCATCATCGACTTGATCTGTCCGGTGGGCAAAGGGCAGCGAGGTATAATCGTGTCGCCCCCGAAGGCGGGCAAGACCACGGTGATGAAGACCATCGCCACCTCGATCGAGGCGAACAATCCTGAGGTGCGCTTGATCGTTCTCTTGATCGATGAACGCCCCGAAGAGGTGACCGACATGCGCCGGCACGTGCGTGGTGAAGTGATCGCGTCGACCTTCGACAAGCCGAGCGATCAACACACTCAGGTTGCCGAGATGGCGATTGAGAAGGCCAAGCGCATGGTCGAGTACGGCGAAGATGTCGTGGTCATCCTCGATGGCATCACCCGTTTGAGCCGCGCATACAACCTTGCGGCACCCGCAAGCGGACGAATTCTCTCCGGCGGTATCGATGCCGGCGCGCTGTACCCGCCCAAGCGGTTCTTCGGCGCTGCTCGCAACATTGAAGAGGGTGGATCGCTGACCATCTTGGCCACGGCGCTGGTCGAGACGAATAGCCGCATGGATGAAGCGGTGTTCGAGGAGTTCAAGGGCACGGGCAACATGGAGTTGCGTCTCGACCGCAGGATGGCCGAACGTCGTATTTATCCCGCCATCGATGTCGATGCATCGAGCACCCGCCACGAGGAGCTGCTCTTCGATCGCAAACAGTTGCAGATGGTCTGGAAACTGCGTCGCGTGTTGTCGGGTCTGGCCGCTGACGGGAGCGCCGCTCCGGGTCTCGAATTGCTCGTCGATCGTTTGAAGACATTCCGCACCAATGACGAGTTCCTCTCCGAGGTCGCCAAACAGCCGGGTATGTGACCTCACGGAGCAACACCGATTTCTCACCGCTACCATTCGGTGGCCGATCCACAGGAGTTCTGATGAAAGCCGATATCCACCCCAATTACGAGGTCGTGACCGTTCGTTGTTCGTGCGGAAGCACCTTCGAGACCCGCTCGACCCGCGGTGGCGAGCAGATCCTCGAACTGTGCAATGAATGCCATCCGTTCTTCACCGGCAAGCAGAAGCTCGTCGACTCGGGTGGTCGTGTGGAGCGCTTCAACCGCCGGTACGGCGAGCGCAACCGCACCTGATCTGTACGGTCTGCTCCCATGGTGGCTGCTGACGCCGAGGGCGTCGCCCGTCGTCGTCGCCTGCTCGAGGTCGTCGCGACGTCGGTGGCTTCCGATGCGGGTGTGAGCGGTGTACAGCCGCGGTCCATTGATGGGGCAGCGATGGTTGTGGGCGATACCGCGGCCTGGATCGTCGCCGATGACGCCCCTCATCGCATTATTGCGGCCGCCTGGTTACATGCCCGCCGCGCCGGTGTACGTGAGATCACTCTGGCTCTGCATGGAGCTGACGCAGAGGCCGACGGTTCGGCGACGGCTCGGCGAGCGGCTGTGGCGGCCACACCGACAAGGGTTGTGCGCCTTGAGGGTCGCACGCCGGTAGCGGTTGAGGCCCACCCGCCAGAGGCGCCGCCGCCGCCGCCCGATGCACACCTCGAATTCGCTGCAGCCATCGATGAGGCTGGCGCCGACGTAGTGGTCGACCATGGCATGGTGCTGGGTGAAGTGCTGGGCCTTGAGGTCTGCCGGGTGATCGATGGGCCAGATGGCGCGGAGATCTCTGTCGGGGTCGGCCGACATGACCGCACGGCTGGCGAGATGCTCTACGGCGTCGACGGTGCACGCGAGCGACTCGCACAGGTGGTTTCTGAGGTCTGTGCGCACCGGGCATCTGACGCAGAGCCCCATCCCTTGCAACGTCTGGCACCGGAGCGCCGGCTTCGTGCCGAGGTGCTTGCTGCCGGTGGCCTTGATGGGGTTGCCGATGACCTCTCACCGCTCGAAGGGCTGCATCGCCGGATCTCGGTGTTGAGCCCAGCTCCTGCTTTCGCCGTCACCTCCGATGGGCGTCACCTCGTGGTGTTCACCACGGGCCTTGATCTGGGGGCGTGGGCCGATGCAGCTGATATGGCATCGCATCTCGGTGTTGATGGCGTGACCATGGCACTTCCGGAGCGCAACCGCCTCGCGGCACACGATGAGCTTTGCTCGGCGGTCACGGTGCCGATCTCGGTCACGGCGATCCCATGAGCGATACCACGGCAATCTGGGCACGGCTCGAGGCGATGGCAATCGAGGCCGTCGAGCTCGAGTCGGCCATGGCCGATGCTGCGGCCGATGCCACGGCACTGCGCGCGATCGCGGCCCGGCATCGGCAATTGATGCCAGTTGCCGATGCTGTTGCCCGACGGCGTCACCTTCTCGGCGATCGTGAGGCCGCCGTCGAGATGTGCCACAGCGCCGACGTCGGCGAGCGGGCCGAACTCGACGCAGAGATCCTGCGGATCGATGCCGACCTCGCTGAACTCGATGTGCAGACGCGGGCGTTGCTGGTACCTCCCGATCCCGATGCCGGCCGTGCAGTGATCATGGAGGTGCGCGGGGCAGAGGGCGGTGAGGAGGCCAACCTGTTCGCCGCTGATCTGCTGGCCATGTATCGCGCCTATGCCCAGCGGCGGCGATGGCGAGTGGAGGAGCTCTCGGTACGCCATAGTGCACTCGGTGGCATCGATACCGCGGTCATCGTGATCAGAGGAGACGATGCGTGGGAACGGCTGCACCTCGAAGGCGGGCCGCACCGGGTGCAGCGCGTACCGGTCACCGAGAGCCAGGGCAGAGTTCACACCTCGTCGGCCACGGTTGCCGTTCTTGGCGAGGTGGATGAAGTGGAGGTCGCCATCGATGAGAACGACCTCGACATCGACGTCTACCGCTCGTCGGGTGCCGGGGGTCAGCATGTCAACACCACCGATTCGGCGGTGAGGATCACCCACCGACCGAGTGGCCTCGTCGTCACGATGCAAGACGAGCGCAGCCAGTTGCAGAACAGATTGCGTGCCATGCAGGTGCTGCGGGCGCGTCTTCATGCGTTAGCACTCGATGATGCGTCCGCCGAACGGTCAGCGCAGCGGCGTGCCCAACTCGGCGGTGGTGGCCGCAGTGAGAAAATTCGCACCTACAACTTCAAAGAGAATCGGGTCACCGATCATCGCATCGGATTCACCGTTCACCGACTGGGCGACATTCTTGCTGGTGACCTCGATGCCGTGATCGGACCACTCCTCGATGATGAGCACACCCGCCTGCTCGCTGAGGCAGGGATCGGAGGGGTGGATGACCCCGCGTGATCTGCGGCATGAGATCACTGAACTTCTTGGCGATTCGACCGCGGCACGATGGCTCGTGGAGACGGCGACCGGCATCGACGACTGGGGTGCCGACGGCGATATCGACGTCACCGAGCGCATGGTGGTTCATCTCGATGCAATGGTCGCGCGTCACCGTGCGGGTGAACCGCTGCAGTACGTCCTCGGTCGGTGGGGTTTTCGCCACCTCGACCTCGCTGTCGATCAGCGGGTCCTGATCCCGCGTCCCGAGACCGAGCTTGTCGTTGCGGCGGTGCTCGACGTGTTGGATGGTGTCGACCATCGGAGGGTGGCCGATCTTGGATGCGGATCGGGGGCGATTGGGTTGGCCGTGGCGAGCGAACTGCCCCTCGAAGGGACATCGGTGCTGATGAGTGATGTTGACGCCGACGCACTGAGTGTGGCCCGAGCGAACTTGGCGGGCATCGGCCGTGCGGCTCGCAATGTCACCGTGGTGCTCGGCGACTGGTGCGCCCCGTTACGTGGTCTGGCTCCGTTCGACGTCATTGTGTCGAATCCGCCGTATATCGCGCTCGACGATCCCGATGTGGAGCCGGTTGTCGCCCAGTACGAGCCAGCCATCGCGCTGTTCTCCGGCTCAGACGGCCTTGATGCTCTGCGCACGCTGGCGCGTGAGGCCCCGGCTCATCTCGTGCCGGGAGGATGGCTCATTGTCGAAATTGGCACCTCGCAGGGGGTGGCGGTGCGCGAGTTGTTCAGTGCGGCCGGCCTCGTTGATGTGTCGGTGGAATCCGACCACGGTGGCCACGATCGCGTTGTACGCGGCCGACGGCCCAGCGAGTGATCGCACATCTGGCGTGGTCGAACCCTCGCCGATAGCGTGGGCATGGCCCCGAGGTTCGGGCGACCGAGATGAGGACCACCGTGACCGACGACCGCCTGAGCAGCTATCGAGCGAGTATCGACAACATCGATGCGGCCATCGTGCACATGCTGGCCGAGCGGTTCAAGATCACCCAAGCCGTCGGCGAGTACAAGGCTGCCGTGGGTCTGCCTGCAGCAGACCCTGAACGTGAACAAGCTCAAATCGAACGGCTGCAGTCGCTGGCCTCGGCTGCCGGTCTCGACCCCGCATTCACCGAGAAGTTCTTGAGGTTCGTGGTCGCTGAAGTGATCCGCCACCATCAACGCATCGCAACGGACGGCGCTGCATGACCGAGCGTGTCGACATCGCCGTGATCGGTGGTGGCCCTGCGGGTGCGGCTGCGGGAATCGCTGCCGCGCAGGCCGGTCTTCGGGTGGTGGTACTCGAGAAGTCTGAACGTGGCCGGGACAAGATCTGCGGTGATGGTCTGACGCCTCGCGCGGTTGCTGCGATGGACCGACTTGGTGTGCCACTCGATGGGGCCCACCGCATCGGCGGCCTCCGGATGGTGGCCGGTCGCCAGGTGCGCGAACTGCCGTGGCCGAGCGGGGGGCGCTTTCCCGATCACGGTGCGGTGTGGCCGCGACGACGTCTCGATGCAGCATTGATCGATGCGGCGGCGGCAGCAGGTGCTGATGTGCGCTTCGGTGTAGAAGCCGAACCGGTTATCGATGACGGACGTGTGGTGGGCGTGAGCACACCGAGTGGCCGGATCGATGCCGACATGGTGGTCATCGCGGCTGGTGCCCCTGGCAAGATCGCGCGCATGCTGGGCGCAGAGCGGGTAGCGGACGAACCGTTCGGGCTGGCGATACGCGCGTACGCGGAAACGCCGCGCCACGGCGAAGACATGCTTGAGGCCTGCCTGACTCTGCGCGACGCGTCCGGTACCCCGGTGCCCGGGTACGGCTGGATGTTCCCCTGCGGCGATGGCACCGTCAATATTGGTGTCGGTGCATTGTCGACCATGCGCGGTTTCAAGTCGCTGAATCTGAACAACCTGCTCGACGCCTATCGAGACCTCGTCATCGACTCGTGGTCGCTAGGTGAGTACCTGGAGCGTCCGCGCGCGTGGCGACTGCCGATGAGTGTGCAACGCCGACATGGGCCGGGCTGGGTGGCGATTGGTGATGCCGCGGGATTGGTGAACCCGATGAATGGTGAGGGCATCGATTACGGCTTGGAATCGGGCATGGCAGCTGTGGATGCTTTTATGGGCGGCGTCGATACCGCCCCCGCTCGCTACGACGCCGAGATCGGGGCAAAATTCGATTCGTTCTTGCGCACCGGTCGCCGCTTCGCCTTCCTCATCGGCCATCCTCGGATCCTGCGTTCGGGTCTGCGCGTCGCGGTTGGCACACAAGCGGTGGCGAATATCACCCTGCAGGTCATGGGTAACCTTGTCGACGCCGACACCCCGGGTGCTGGTGGTCGGGTCATGCGGTTGGCCGACCGCACCCTGGCAGCAGCGGATCCGCTGCTACGTCGCACGCGTGCCGCTGCCTGAGATCGCCATGGGGTTCAGCTTCGGAATCGATATTGGTGGCACCGGAATCAAGGGTGCGCCCGTCGATTATGACTCGGGTGCGTTGATCGGCGAGCGGTATCGCATACCAACCCCGAGCAACTCTACGCCCGATGCGGTGGCTGACGTTGTCGCCGAGATCGTTGATCACCATGGATGGAGTGGCCCCGTGGGTATCGCGATGCCATCGGTAGTGATCGACGGTGTGGTGCACACCGCGGCCAATATCGACGATGCATGGATTGGCGTGGATGGCCGCGCCCTGTTCGCGGATCGGCTTGGGGTCGATGTCGAACTGCTGAACGACGCCGACGCGGCTGGTCTCGCTGAAATGAGATGCGGTGCCGGCCGAGACGTCGCTGGTGTCGTGCTGGTCATCACGATGGGCACGGGTATTGGCTCGGCGTTGTTCATCGACGGGCGATTGGTGCCCAATACCGAACTCGGCCACCTCGAGTTTGCCGGCGAGTCCATCGAGGCCTACGCGGCTGCAAGTGCCCGCGACCGTGACGGCCTGAGTTGGGATCAGTGGGCCGCACGGGTCGACGAATTCTGCGCTGTTGTCGAGCGTCTGCTCTCACCCGACATGATGATCTTCGGTGGCGGTGCGTCGAAGAAGGCGCACAAGTGGATCGATTCGTTGCACACTCGTGCCGAGCGCCGTGTCGCCGACTTCGCGAACTCCGCTGGTATCGCCGGCGCGGCAATGGCGGTGCGCTCACAGTGACCGGTCAGGTCGTGTGTGATGCGCGGTACTCCCCGTAGCCACGCCAACCGACGACGGTGAGGGTGATCACGGTGATGGACACCACGAACCACCCCATGGCGGCGCTGAAGGGGCCGTGCAGGCCGTAATCCGCGGCGTCCAGTGCCAGCCACGTCAGGTAGGCCGCGTAATAGGTGCAGAACACACCGCCTTGCCAGCGTTTGACTTCGAAGCCATCGATGAAGACCGGTAGGCAGGCCACGGCCACAGCGACCATGAAGGGAAGGTCGAATCCGAGCGCGCCATCACCGACACGCACCGGAGACACCATCGACGTGATCCCGAGAACGGCGAGCAGATTGAACAGGTTCGAGCCGATCGCGTTACCGACCGCCATGTCGCGTTGACCACGGGCTGCTGCAACGACGGAGGTCGCGACCTCGGGTAGCGAGGTGCCGATCGCAACGACGGTGAGGCCGATGACCAGCTCGCTGACGCCAAGCTCGGACGCGATATCAGACGCTGCGCTGACCAGGAACTGGGCACCGACCACGAGCAGGCCCAACCCGCCGGCCACGTACATCAGGTCGCGCCACACGGGCGTGGCGCGCAGTCGTTCCGGGGTGAGTGCATCGGCGTAGTCGCCGAGCGCCTCGCTGCTGGTCTTGTCGTCGCTGGTGCGACGCGCACCTGCCACGGTCCACCACAGGTACGCGATCAGCACCGCAACAAGAATGACGCCGTCGACGCGGCCCAGCCGGTGATCGAGCGCCATGACGAGCACCGCCGCGGACACAACGATCATGATCGGCACATCGATACGCACGATGCGCAGAGCGACGCTGAGCCCCCCGCCAACCAGCGCCGACAGACCGAGCACCAGGAGAATGTTCGCGATATTCGAGCCCACCACGTTGCCAAGTGCGAGGTCACCTGAGCCGCCGACGGCATCGCCCAGACTCACCGCAAGTTCGGGAGCACTCGTGCCGAAGGCAACAACGGTCAGCCCGATGACAACGGGGGAGAGCCCGGTGCGTAGCGCGACGCGTGAGGCACCGCGCACAAGCCCCTCTGCCCCGACGAGGAGTGCGGCGACACCCACGACAAACAGCACCGGGGTGAGCCACGACATGGCCACAGCATCGCAGCGGATTTGGCACGTGACGACACGATGGTCAGATGTCATGGCGAGCGGTGGCACCATACGTAGGTGGCACCGACAGAACCTCGTGCATCAGCCCCTTTCGTGCAGGCATGTGGCGAAGCGCTCGTCGACCTCGTCGCGTCGCCAAGCGGCAGCGTCGATGCGGTCGTAGGTGGGTCGGTGTTCACCACCTCTCGGGCCCTCGGGCGCTTGGAGGTGCCCGTGGCCTATGCCGGTGCGGTATCGACCGACCGATTCGGCGCGCAGATGTGCGACGCGTTGGTCGCCGATGGGGTGATGGTGGACTGGGTGCGCCGTGTCCAGGCTCCCACCACCTTGGCACTTGCCGAAGTGGACGACACGGGCGCGGCCGCGTATCGCTTCTATATCGACGGCACGTCAGCGCCGATCGGTGTTGGCGTACTCGATGTCATCGCCCCGGTGCTGTTCACCGGAGGCCTGGGGTTGGTGCTGGAGCCCATGGCCACCGACGTCGCCGCTGCGATCACCTCGGCAGCAATTGCCGGCCGGGCGGTGATGGTGGATGTGAATGCCCGTCCCGCATTGATCAGCGACCCCGATGCCTTCCGGCAACGGGTGAACGCCCTTATCTCATCGTGTTGGGTTGTGAAGGTCAGCGACGACGATCTGGCGATTCTGGCCCCGGGGATCGATGCGGTGACTGCCGCCCGTGCGCTTATCGCCCATGGGGCGCAAGCGGTGTTACTCACCCGCGGAGCCAACCGGGTTGGTGTGCACACCGCTGATGGCACCGCCGAGATTGACGTTCCCGCGGTGCCCGTCATCGACACGATCGGCGCGGGCGACACCTTCGATGCCGGCTTTTTGTCGTGGTGGTATCGCCACCATCCGTCGGGGCCCACACCACAGCCGGATATCGACGATCTCTGCGCCGCGTCGCGAGCCGGAATCGCTGCCGCTGCGGTCACCGTGGGGCGTCGCGGTGCCGACCCGCCACGGCATGGCGAGATCGACATGGACGAACAGTGATGTGGCTCGTGGCGAGCGTGTCGACATCGTCTGGGTAGCGTCGCGGAGGTGAACGACATGTTGTTCGACCCAGCGGTGATGATCGAGGATTTGCGCACTCTCGTTGAAGTGGAGTCGCCATCGAGCGACCCGGAGGCTCTGCGCGCCTCAGCAGACGTGCTCGCCGATCTCATCACCCGTCGTACCGGTCGTGCCGCGGACATTATCGACGGCCCGTCGGGCCCGCATGTTCACTGGTGTGGTACCACCCCAGCACATGTATTGATTCTTGGACACCACGACACTGTCTTTCCGCTCGGCACCCTGGCCGAGCGCCCATTCCGTGTCGCCGATGGTCGCGCGACAGGTCCCGGGGTATTCGATATGGCGGCCGGCATTGTGCAGGCCATTCATGCAGTGGCATCCTTGGGCGCCGACGCACCGGTGGAGATGTTGTTCACCTGCGATGAGGAAGTGGGATCGCGTACCTCGCGGGCCCTTCTCGAAGAACGTGCGCTTGCCTGCGGTGCTGTTCTCGTGCTCGAGCCAAGTGCTGACGGCGGAGCATTGAAGACAGGCCGCAAAGGCACAGGTACCTTCACGCTCACGGTCACCGGTCGGGCCGCGCACGCCGGGCTCGAACCCCACCGTGGTGTCAACTCGCTAGTCGAAGCCGCCCACCAGGTGTTGGCCATTGCCGCACTCGCGCGACCTGATGCCGGCACGACCGTCACACCGACCGTGGTCGAGGGTGGCACTGCCGACAACGTCGTGCCGGCGATGACACGCGTTCGCGTCGACGTGCGCGTGACCTCCGATGCCGAACGCATCCGGATCGAGGAGGCCATGGCCGCGTTGAGCGCCATCGACCCTGCAGCCGTCATCTCGGTGGAGGGAGCGATTGGGCGACCGCCCATGCCCGAGTCGGCCTCGGTGGAGCTATTCCCACTCGCGGTTGCTCATGACCCAAACATTGCCGGTGTCGCGGTGGGTGGTGGCAGCGACGGCAATTTCACGGCAGCGGTCGGGGTGCCCACACTCGACGGCCTTGGGGCTGTGGGCGGAGGCGCCCATGCCGACCACGAATTCGTTGAGGTCGACACCATGGCGGACCGGGCGCGTCTCGTGGCAGCGATCGCCCAAGCGCGTTGCGCTGGTATGGCCAACTGATCCCGCTAGGTGAATCGGCGCGCGCAGCGTGTCAGTCGGCGCCGGGATCCAGTTCGAGTGCCCCACCACGTCCGAGGGTGCCCGCAGAGCGGTAGACGTCGAGCTTGCTGCGGGAGTCGGCGATGTCGAGGTTGCGCATTGTCAACTGTCCGATGCGGTCGAGCGGTCCAAAGGCGGCATCCTCTACGCGCTCCATCGACAGTCGTTCGGGTTCATAGGTGAGATCAGGCCCGGTGGTGTCGACGATCGAGTAATCATCACCGCGTCGCAGTCGCAGCGTCACCTCACCAGTGATGGCTGAACCTACCCAGTGCAGGAGAGGCTCGCGCAACATCAGCGACTGCGGATCGAACCAGCGACCTTCGTACAGCAAACGGCCGAGGCGTCGGCCCATCGTGTGGTAGTTCTCGATCGTGTTTTCGTTGTGGATCGCGGTGACGAGCCGTTCATAGGCGATGTGCAGCAATGCGAGGCCGGGGGCTTCATAGATGCCACGTGACTTCGCTTCGATGATGCGGTTCTCGATCTGGTCGCTCATGCCCAGACCATGGCGGCCACCGATGGCATTGGCCTCGACAACAAGGGCGACCTGATCGTCGTAATCGGCGCCGTTAATAGCCACCGGCCACCCCTTCTCGAAGCGGATCGACACATCTTCGGTGGCGATGGCCACCTTGGGATCCCAGTGCGCGACACCCATGATCGGCGACACGATCTCCATGCCGGTCGACAGCTCTTCCAGAGCTTTGGCTTCGTGCGTGGCGCCCCAGATGTTCGCATCTGTCGAATAGGCCTTCTCGACGGAATCGCGATACGGAAGTTTGCGGGCGGTGAGGAACTCACTCATTCCGGTGCGACCACCGAGCTCATCGACGAACGCCGGGTCGAGCCACGGTTTGTAGATGCGCAGGCGCGGGTTCACCATCAGCCCGTAGCGATAAAACCGCTCGATGTCGTTGCCCTTATAGGTCGATCCATCTCCCCAGATGTCCACGCCGTCGTCGGCCATTGCGCGCACGAGCAGGGTTCCTGTCACCGCTCGGCCGAGTGGTGTCGTGTTGAAGTAAGTGCGTCCAGCCGTGCGGATGTGGAAGGCGCCGCACTGCAGTGCCATTAGCCCCTCGCGCACCAGTTCGGGCCGGCAGTCGACCAGCCGTGCGGCCTCGGCGCCGTATTGCTCGGCTCGGCCGGGCACACCGGACAGATCAGGCTCGTCGTATTGGCCGAGATCGGCGGTGTAGGTGTAGGGCACGGCACCCCGCTCGCGCATCCATGCGACCGCAGCCGACGTGTCGAGGCCTCCGGAGAAGGCGATACCGACTCGTTCGCCGGCCGGCAAGGACATGAGCACGTTCGACATGGCCGTGAACCTACCGCGACCGTGTCGATGCCCGGCGTGCGGTTCCCGACAGCGCGGCGATCCCGGTCGCCGCACCAGCAGCGCCGAGAGCGATCTGCACGATGGCCAGACCGTCGACGCGGCCGATATCGCCGCTACCGATCACGGTCACAACAAGCCCGGCGATGACAGCGGTGAGCCACAGAAATCGCTGGACCACTGCAGCAGCGACCAGCACGACGGCGGCGGGGATGAAGACAGCGAGCGCGACCACGGCGGGACGACCATCGGTCGGGGGCCCGAGCCACCAGGTCGATAGCCCAACTTGGCGACTCGCCGACCATACCGATGCCATCCCAATGGCCACTCCGACCCAGACGACGACGATCGTCGCCCGCCAGGCGGCGGTGATACCACCCGCTGGGGGAGCGATCACGTTGGGGTCGTGCTCCATGCAATAAGGCTACGTCGGCGCTCGGGTGTGCACAGTGTGGGCGGCGGCGTGGCGTGTGGGCCCGCTCAGCACACGGTGCGTTGGTTGGTTAGCCTCCGGGCGATGGAGGACCGCGTGGGCGACGTCGTCGAGTCTGAGACTGTGGCAGTGCCGAACCCCTCCACCGAGTCGTTCGGCGTGCTCTCGGTGTTCTACCCAATGTGGAACGAGGAGGAGTACATCGAGCGAGCGCTCGATTACGGCCGTCGTGCCTGTGATGCTCTCGTGGAACGGGGCGATATCACCGATTACGAATTGATCGTCATCGACGATGCATCAGATGATGCCACCGGCGCGATCGCTGACCAGATTGCTGCTGCCGACCCGCGGGTCCGTGTCATCCATCACCCGGTGAACAGGAAATTGGGCGGTTCGATGCGCTCGGGTTTCGCCGCCGCGCGTGGCGATGTGGTGCTCTACACCGATGCGGACCTGCCCTTCGACATTGCCGAACTTCCGCGCATTGTGCGGCTGATGCGCGACTACGACGCCGACATAGTGAGCGCGTACCGCTTCGACCGCACAGGTGAGGGGGCGCTGCGCGCGTTGTACACCTTCGTGTACAACGCGCTGGTCAAAGCGGTGTTCGGCGTCCGACTTCGCGACATCAACTTTGCGTGCAAATTGGTGCGACGCCGCGTGCTCGACACGGTGGACTTGCGCAGTGAAGGGTCGTTCATCGATGCCGAGTTGATGATCCGTGCCAAACGCAGTGGATTCGAGATTGTGCAGATGGGGGTTGACTACTTCCCACGGACCCGCGGCGTGTCCACGCTGTCGTCGCCCGGAGTGATCGTCACAATCCTGCGCGAGATGTGGACCTTGCGGCGTGACCTGGTGGGGGTGCGTCCGGTGGCCGGCGCCCGATCGGACGGGGGCCCAGGCGACCGATAGCCTGACAGCGGTCGCGCCATGAACGAGACATCCCCCTCCTCCCCACCGCGTGTGCCGCCGAACTGGCTGCGGTGGATGCCCGCGGTCGCAGCTGCTGCGGTGCTCATACTCGTAGGCATCGTGGCGGCCGGTGGAGACGGTTCGGAGAGCGACGCGGCAGGAACCACCACATCGGTGGCGACGACAACGATTGTGGCCACGACCACGACGACAGCGCCAAAGGTACCCCTCGGTCGCACGCTCACCCGGGGGCTCGCTGGCGACGATGTGGCGATGATCCAGCAACGGTTACACGATCTCGATTTCGACCCGGGGCCGATCGATGGGATCTACGGAACGATGACGATCCAGGCGGTGTGGGCCTTTGAAAAGTTGGTGTTGGGCGTGCCGCGGACGGAGATGACCGGGCAGGTGACCCCTGCGGTGTGGGACCGGATGCAGGATCCGATCGACATCAGGCCGCGACGCACCACTGGTGGGTTGAGCGACCACATCGAGGTGTACCTCCCCGAACAGGTCATGGTGGTGTTCCACGCCGATGATCCGGTGCTGATCACCCATGTGTCCTCAGGCGAACTCGATGAATTCGGTGAACCGGCGCTCTATTGCGAAACGGTCACCTACGACACCGACAATGAGGGAAATCTTCTCGAAGAACCCGTGACCAGAGACGTGTGTGCCTACGCCAAGACCCCTGGTGGCGTATTCACTGTGCGACGCATGGTGGACGGCATCCGCAACGGGCCACTCGGCGATATGTGGAGCCCGGTGTACTTCAACTTCGGTATTGCGATTCACGGCGCGATCAATGTGCCTGAGTCCCCGGCATCACATGGATGTGTTCGCATTCCGATGCACATTTCGGAGTACTTCCAGACGCTCGTCGACAAGGGCGATCGAGTGCTCGTGTGGAATGGGGTGAGCGAACCCGAGGACGTGACCTACGCCGAGAGCCTGCCCAGCTTCGATGGCAGCGTGCCCAACCCATCCACCACCACCACGTCGACCACGACCACATCGACCACGACGACGACCGTGGCACCGGAGGTGCCGGAGTCGACGACGACCTCGTCGACCACCACGACATCGACGACCCCAACGACATCTCCCAGCACCACCACCACAACCACCACCGTGCCAACCGTCGATGTCGGCGCAGAGGTGGAGGGAGCGTCGGTCGCGGAGAGTGTTCCGGTGGGTTAGTCACGCCGACGCGGGTGCCCCGTCGATCAGCGATTACAGGCGTCGAGGCCACCCAGTACGCCGCGGCGAAGGCTGGCAATGCGCTCGAGTGCATGCACACCGTCGACCGACGTCGACATGATCACGTCGACGGCTTCGTCAAGGTCGCCCGGTGAGGTCACGACAGTGCTCTCGCGCAAGGGGTTGCGGCCACGCCCCAGGGTCAAGTCGCCCACCCACGCGCCCACCAGACATTCAGCATCGGCGCCAGTTGCGCTGATGGTCAACTCGACCCAGGCTCGACCGAGCAGATAGCCAAGGGTGAAGTCGCCGCGCGTGGTGTACACGGGACGCAGAATCGCCTCGTCGATGCGTACTTCGCCAGGGTCGGGGCACACAGTCACTCCGACACCGACGATCGTACCGTCAGCACATGGCGCAGCTGACGTGACGACCTCGAGGTCGACAGATGAGCCGATCGCGAGGGACCAGAATTCATCCAGATCGTCGCCGAGGAACTGTCCAGCAGGACGACATTCGGGGTCGGTCACTCCAGTGCAGTCGTAGGGTGCATCTCCACCCCTTGCGAGATCGCCGAGATCACCAAATGTGTTGGGCATGACCTCCAATGGCTCTGCGACCAGGGCAACGCAGGCCTCAGCCCCTCCGGCGTAGCCGTGAGTGAAGGCACCGATTCGGTCGAATGCGGTGCCATGGCCGCCCGGTGAGTACGGGTCGATGCCGACGGGGTCGCGCACCTCGATCAGCGCGACCAGTGCGGTGAGCACGGCATCTCGCCCCGGAAGCAGAGAGCGCGCGGGATCGTCCCATCCCATCCAGGCACCGGCAAGACAGTCGGCGTGTTGTTCGAGAACGATTGTGGGCAACGGTCGGTTGAGCACGCCGATGCGTTCTTGGACGACGTGACCGTATTCGTGGGCGATAACGACGGCGGTGGCCATCGCGCCACGTTCGTTGTTGAGCGAGCCGAGGAGCCCGATATCGCTGGCGTCGTAGGCGACGAAGTCGTCCGCGGGGCAGTAGAGAGCCACATAGTCGAGCATGTCGCGATACTCGGTGGCGACGCCGCCGCAGTCGGGGGTGGGATCGCGGCGATCGGGATGCACGGCGTGGACACCTCCAGCCAGCGGACGGTGGGCGCGGCCGTAGACCTCGGTGACGGTGTGGTTGAGCCACCTTTCGATATCGACGACTGCCGCGGCAACGAGTTCGTCGCCCGGTGACGGTGCGCGGCCGCCACCGGTGATCACGGTGGTGTCGAATGTGGCTGGGGTGACGACGGTGGTGATGTCCGCCGGTGGTTCCAGCGTGAGATCGACATCACCGGGTAGCCAGGGTTCGCCGTCGGCGGCATTGTCGGGCACAGCGGTATCGACCGGTGCGGACGTATCGGAGGTGTCGGGAGCGCCGGTGGTCGCTGGAGGTACCGGTGTGGTGGCGGGCACAGTATCGGCGGTGAGGAGTTGCACCGGTGTGGGAGCGGCGCACGCCGCAGCGGCGGCCACGGCCCCGATCAGGGCGGGGATGAACCGTGCCAGTGGCGTGCCCCGACCCATGACCTTCAGTCGAGTTGGCCGAGCATCTCGGCAATTTCGCCGCGCTGGGCCGCAGCCATCGACGCCGCCATGGCACGGACTTCGTCGAGATTGGCTCGTTCGGCCGCGTAGGCAGCCATCTCGATGCCACCGAGATGGTGTTCGGTCATCAGGTCGACGAAGATCTGGTCGGCCTCGACGCCGCGGGCGTTGCCCAATTCGAGGAGCTCGTCGCCGGTGGCCATACCCGGCATATCGTCGACATCGGCCGACATGCCCATCCAGGTCATCGACACCCCGGTTTCGTTCGCTTCTGTGGCTCCCACATCGCGCAGCATCTGGATCATGCGCCCAATCTCGATGCCCTGGCCAAAGATGATCGAGCGCGCGATGGTGCGCAAGCCGGGATCGGTGTCATCAATGGTCAAATAGATGAATCCCATCTGTACGGCCTGTTCGTGGTGACCCCGCATGTCCTGGAGAAAGCCGATGTCGACCTCGTTCGGATCGGGATCGGCGGCTGCGTCACCCACCATGAAGCCCACCATTCCCGCGATCAGTGCCACGGTGATGATCAACGCGAGCGTGTTGATGGGGCGCATCCACCATGGCAACACGATGCCGTCATTGTCGCCACCGCCGTGGTCGTCGTTGTCGCCCCCGCCTCCGTCGCCAGAACCACGATCGGCGACCGGTGGGGTGTCGGCCTCTTGCAGCATGATCAACTGGTCGAGCGACAACTCTGAGATCTGTCGCTGTGTCGGGCGGTCATCGCTCGAAGAAGTCACCCCGACAGTGTGTCAGGTGGGTGTGGTGTTTGCTGGCCGTGCTTGCGCAATGGCAACGATGACGAGAGCAACCCAGACCATTGCAAAACCGACCAGGCGCGCTGGGGGGAGATCTTCGTTGTAGGCGATCCAACCGAGCCCAAAGTTGATGATGGGGATCAGCCAGCCGAGTGGTCCGAGCAGGGTGAATGGCACGCGTTGGGCTGCGTGAGCGAACAACAGCAACGGCACAGCGGTGATGACACCGGTGCCGATCACCAATGGCCACGTCGTTACATCTGCGATGGTGGTGACGCCCTCGCCATTGACCGCTCCCATGGCGACAACGGCCAACGCGACTGGCGCCAGAATGGTGACTTCGCCGGTGAGTGACTCCACCGGGTTCAGCGGGACCCGCCGCTTGACCCAACCGTAGAACGACCAACTGCCGGCCAACAGCACGGCGACCCACGGGAGACGGCCGTACGACACCGTCATGATGATGATGGCGGTTCCTGCGAGCAGCATGGCGGCTCGGCGGGCAGCATCGAGGTGTTCGCCAAGAGCAACGACGCCGATGGCGACGGTGAGCAGCGGTGACAAGAAGTAGCCGAGGGCGGTTTCGAGCACGCGGCCACCGGTGACTGCGATCACATACGTGGACCAGTTCACCGCCAGCAGCACAGCCGCGATAGCGAGATGTCGGCGCACACCCGGGTCGCGCAGCGTGGCGATCATCACATGGCGCCGCCGCCGCATCATCTGCGCCGCCCATAACGCGGCACAGGCCATCGCCACGCGCCATCCGACCAACTCGATGGCCGGCAGGTCCGACAGAAGTTTCCAGTAGGCCGTGAAACCACCCCACAACAAAAACGAGGCCACAGCCGAGCGCACGCCGGCCCCGAGTTCACGATCCACGTGTCGACACTACGTCCGTGACGCCCCATCGGCCGTTGATCGAGCCGTCGGGTATGCGGCCACAGCGTCGCAGTGCCGGTGGTTAGTGTCGACGCAGTGAGACGAGTTCTTGATGTGTCGCCCGCGTCCGAGCCGTTGCGGGAGTTGGTGCGCGACCCGGCACGGGTCGACGCACTGGTTGCCCAGATTGGCGACCTACGCGTCGACCTGTCACGTCAACCGATCACGGTTGACACCGCATGTGATCTGCTCGCCGCGGCTGCGACCGCAGGTGTGGGCGGCCATTTCACCCGGCTCTGGACTGGCGAGCAGGTGAACAACACCGAAGCACGCGCAGTAACGCACCCGGCACTGCGCGCGCCCAGTTCAGCGGTAATGACCGTCGACGGTGTCAACGTGGTTCCTGCGGTACATGCCGAGCTCGCTCGCTGTCGCGCCGTGGCCGAGCGCATCCGTGCAGATACGACGATCACCGATGTCGTGAACATCGGTATCGGTGGATCGGACCTTGGCCCGGCCATGGTCACGCAGGCACTCGCGGGTGTGGGGCACCCACGAATTCGCACCCATTTCGTATCGAATGTGGACCCGGCCGACATCGTGTCGACCTTGGCGGGGCTTGACCCTGCCGCCACCGTGGTGGTGGTGGTATCCAAAACGTTCACCACCCAGGAGACCCTCACCAATGCGCGGGTTGCCCGCAACTGGATCATCGATGCATTGGGGTCCGAGGCGGTGGCCGACCACTTCGTCGCCGTGTCCACAGCCACGGATCGCGTCGCCGAATTCGGTATCGCGCCCGAGGCCACTCTGGGATTCTGGGATTGGGTCGGCGGCCGGTATTCGGTGTGGTCCGCGGTGGGTATCACCCCGATGATCGCCATCGGGCCCGACGCGTTCGACGAATTCCTTGCCGGTGCGCGCCTGGTGGATGACTACATGGCGGCCACCGTGGGCTCTGATGGGGTGGGCGACAACATGATCGTGCTGGCTGCAATGGTCGCCGTGATGCACCGCGAGGTGCTCGCACGGCCGACCCGTGCTGTTGTGCCCTACAGCCATGCGCTGCGTCGATTCCCGGCATATCTGCAGCAGTTGGACATGGAGTCGAACGGCAAGTCTGTGCGCAGCGATGGAATGCCGGTCGTCGGGCCGACGGGCCCGGTCATCTGGGGAGAAGCTGGCACGAATGCCCAGCACGCCTTCTTCCAGTTGTTGCATCAGGGAACCGATGTGATTCCGGTGGACTTCATCGGTGTGGCCACCCCCACCCATGGTGAGGACGAACAACACCACCTGTTGATGGCCAATATGTTTGCTCAGGCTGCGGCGCTGGTGCAGGGCCGTGAGAGCCCCGATGAGCCGCATCGGTCGATGCCCGGCAATCGACCCTGCACGCTGGTGACGCTGACCGAACTCACGCCGTCCACCCTCGGGCAACTCATCGCGTTCCACGAGTGGAGCGTGTTCGTCCAGGGAGCCTGGTGGGGTATCAACAGCTTCGATCAGTTCGGCGTTGAACTTGGCAAAGAACTCGCCGGATCGCTCGGGCCCGATGTGGCCGGTCAACGCCCAATCGATCCGGCCACCGATGCCGCGACGGCCGCGACGATTGCGTGGTACCGCAACATCACCTCGTGATGGGGATGTTCAGCGTGGTGGCCCGGCCGGATCGGTGCGTCGCAGCACGATCGTGGTGAATGGCGGCATCTGCAGCACCGACTCGGCAGCGTAGGTGACGGCCGCGGCGGACTGGTGGTTCTCGGGCCAGCCCGCAGTGCCAGCGTCGGGGTCATCGCTGTTGAGCGCAACCTCCCAGAGCCGACCCCATGTCGCCGACGGCAGCACCCAGTCCAGAGCGATTTCGCTGGCAGAAAACAGGCACAAGAAGGTGTCGTCACGGATCCGTTGACCATATGGATCGCGGCTTGCGATTGCTTCACCGTTCATGAACACGCCCACGGATCGCGCGAAGCCCTGTTCCCAGTCGGCGTCGTTCATTTCGACGCCATCAGGTCGGAACCAGGCCATGTCGTCGAGACCACGGATCGATCGGCCTTTGAACCACCGCCGGCGGCGGAACACCGCATGCCGGTGGCGCATCGTTGTCAGCCGACGCACCCACATCGACATCGTCGTGTCGACGTGTGTCCAGTCGAACCATGAGACGTCATTGTCTTGGCAGTAGGCGTTGTTGTTCCCTCGTTGAGTACGACCGATCTCATCGCCTCCCGACACCATCGGTACACCCTGGGAGAGCAGAAGGGTCGCCATCATGTTGCGTCGTTGTCGGTCGCGCACGGCGATGATCTCAGGGTTGTCGGTGGGGCCTTCCACCCCGTGGTTGACGGACCGGTTGTGGTGTTCGCCATCGTGGCCGTCTTCGCCGTTGGCGTCATTGTGGCGTTCGTTGTACGAGACCAGGTCGGCCAGGGTGAATCCGTCATGGCAGGTCACGAAGTTGATCGATGCCGATGGTCGACGGGTGTCGGCCTGGTAGAGGTCGCTGGATCCTGTGAATCGTTGCGCGAACTCGGCCAGATGTGAGGGCTCCCCACGCCAGAAATCGCGCATGGTGTCGCGGTAGCGGCCATTCCATTCGGACCATTTCGGTGGGAATTTGCCCACTTGATAACCGCCTTCACCTACATCCCAGGGCTCGGCAATGAGTTTCACCTGAGAGATGACCGGGTCTTGCTGGACGATGTCGAAGAAAGCGGAGAGTCGGTCGACCTCGAAGAGTTCACGTGCGAGTGCGGAGGCGAGATCGAATCGGAACCCGTCGACGTGCATCTCGAGCACCCAGTACCGCAGGCTGTCCATGATCAGCTGCAATACGTGGGGGTGGCGCATGTTCATCGTGTTCCCACAGCCGGTGAAGTCGAGATAGTGGCGTGGGCTGTCGTCGAGAACGCGGTAGTAGGCGAGGTTGTCGATTCCGCGCCACGACAGGGTGGGCCCGAGATGGTTTCCTTCGGCGGTGTGGTTGTAGACGACATCGACGATCACTTCGATGCCGGCCGCGTGGAAGGCGCGCACCATGTCGCGAAACTCGTCGACGACACGCGTGGGGTCGGCTGCGTAGCCATTGTGCGGACTGAGGAATGACACGGTGTTGTATCCCCAGTAGTTCCGCAGGCCGTGCTGGGCGAGGTGGTGGTCGTGAATGAACTGGTGGACCGGCATGACTTCAACAGCGGTGATGCCGTGGGCAACAAGGTGGTCGATGATCACCGGCTGGGCCATAGCGGCATACGTGCCCCGCATTCCGGGATCGATACCTGGGTGCTGGTAGGTCATGCCGCGCACATGGGTTTCGTAGATCACGCTGCGGTGCATGGGTTGGTGCGGCGCGCGGTCGTCACCCCAGTCGTAGGTGGGGTCGTGTACCACGCCCAGCATCACGTGCGGTGCCGAGTCGATGGTGCTCGCTCGCTCAGGTTCATCGAGGTCGTATCCGAAACAGGCCGGGTCCCAGTCGATGGTGCCATCAACGGTCTTGGCATACGGATCCATCAGTAGTTTTGCCGGGTTGCACCACATGCCGCGGTCGGGTTCCCAGGGGCCGTGGACGCGGTAGCCGTAGCGCTGACCAGGGCCAATATCGGGCAGCCGAGCGTGCCAAATGTGGCCGTCGACTTCGGAGAGCTCGATGTGGATCGCGTCGCGACGATCACTGTCGTCAAACAGGCAGAGTTCCACTCCGTCGGCCACCGAGGAGAACAACGAGAAGTTGGTCCCATCGCCATCGAAGGTCGCGCCGAGCGGATAGGCATCGCCGTTCCACACCCGCGGCGAGCCAGATCCGGTGGGCGGCGACGATGACATCGTTCGATTCTGCCCGCACAGGATCGTGACGACACCGATAGAGCGGGTGAAGTGGGTGAGCGTGGGGCACAATGGTCGTATGGATGCGAAAGCGATGTCAGGAATCGAACGTGTTGGTGTGGTGGGCTGCGGACTGATGGGCTCGGGTATCGCCGAGGTCTGCGCTCGCGCCGGACTTGATGTCCTGGTGCGCGAGGCCGGACCTGAAGCTGCCGAGGCCGGTCGCGCGCGCCTGGTGTCCTCCCTCGATCGTGGTGTGGCGGCAACCAAGCTCACCGAGGCGGAGCGCGATGCAGCGCTGGCTCGCCTGAATTTCACGACCGATCTCGCTGATTTGTCCGACCGGCAGTTGGTCATCGAAGCCGTTGTCGAAGATGAGCAGATGAAGGTGGACATCTTCTCTGAACTCGACCGTGTACTGAGCGCCGATGATGCGATCTTGGCCTCGAATACATCGTCGATTCCGATCATGAAGTTGGGTACCGCGACCGGTCGCCCGGAGCAGGTCATCGGCATCCACTTCTTCAATCCGGTGCCCGTGCTCAGGTTGGTGGAGGTCGTCACCAGCTTGATGACATCGGAAACCACGCTCGATCGCGCAGAAGCGTTCGCGACGGGCGATCTGTCCAAGCGCGTCATCAGGTCGCAGGACCGTGCTGGTTTCGTAGTGAACGCGTTGTTGGTGCCGTACCTGTTGTCGGCGATCCGCATGATGGAGTCCGGCTTTGCCTCGGCCGAAGACATCGACACCGGCATGGTGGAGGGCTGCAGCCACCCGATGGGGCCGCTGCGTCTGACCGACCTGATCGGGCTCGATACCACCCTTGCGGTGGCTGAGAGCCTCTATGAGGAGTTCAAAGAGCCCCTGTACGCACCGCCGCCGTTGCTCAGCCGCATGGTGGATGCCGGCCTGCTGGGGCGCAAGGCGGGCCGCGGTTTCTACGAGTACCGGCGCTGATGGCCGAACGCGTCGAGCGGATCACCAACCTGCTGGCGTTGTTGCTGGCGACACGCGAACCTCTCACGCTGCAGTCCATTGCGGACGAGCTTCACGGGCAGTACCCGGACGGTCATGACGCGCGTCGCGCAGCTTTCGAGCGTGACAAAGCCCTGCTGCGACAGATCGGAGTAGAGATCACCACCGTCACCCTCGGTGGCGACGATGCGGGCGCCACCGGCTACATGGTGCGTCCCGACGAGTACGAACTTCCCGATCCGGGCCTTGACAGTGATGAGGTGGCGGCGCTGCAGGTGGCCTTGGCGGCGACCCGGCCGGGTTCGTCGACGGCTACCGAAGCACTTTGGAAGGTGGGGGCACGCCGATCCACCGACCCGGTGTCGGTCGGAATTGAGGTTCCTCACCTCGACGCCTTGCCCATTGTGCGTGACGCGGTGGTGCGCCGCTGCGTGGTGCGCTTTGTCTACGCCGGTCGCGACCGCGAAGTCGAGCCTTGGGGCATGTTGTTGCGTGATGGCTTTTGGTATCTGACCGGCTACGACCGCGTGCGTTCTGATCGGCGCACGTTCCGCATCGACCGTATGGAATCTGCAGTCGACGTGGGGCCACCCGGTGAGGTGGAGATACCTGCCGATATCGACCTGACGACCTCGTTGCCCGATGACCCGATGATGCTCGGAGCAGATCACCACCGGGTGCGAACAGCCCGCGTGATTGTGTCGGCCCGCCGAGCGCGGCCTGCCATCGCAGATCTCGGCGCCGAGCGCGTCGTGCAGGTGCACGACGACGGATCGGTTGAGGTCGACGTTCCCTATGCCAACACCGCGGCGATGATGTCGTGGGTCCTCGGGCATCTTGACGACGCGGTTGTGGTCGCCCCTGAGGATCTGCGCGACGACGTCGTGAGCCACTTGCGGGGGTTGTGCCGATGAGCGGGCGCACCGCGGAACAGCGTCTCCGCCGGTTGTTAGTGATGCTGCCGTGGCTGATGGAGCGCGGAGAGGTTCCTGTTGGCGAGGTGGCGTCACGCTTCGAGATCGACGAAGCCGACCTCATCGCCGATCTTGAGTTGGTCGCGATGTGCGGCTTACCGCCCTACGTCGATGAGATGATCGACGTCTTCGTTGACGAGGGAACGGTGTTCGTTGGAATCCCACGATTGTTCACCCGTCCGCTGCGCCTTACCCGGGAAGAGGCCTTCGAACTTCTTGTTGCAGGGCGTGCGGCGATGCAGCTTCCCGGTGCTGACGCTGGTGGTGCGCTGAATCGCGGACTACGCAAACTCGCGGACGCGTTGGGCGAAGACGACACCGGTGTGGTCGTCATGTCGGTGACCCCTGACGAGGTGCGCTCATTGACTGCCGCAATTGAGTCGCGCCGCCGTGTGCGCATCGGCTACCGGTCGGCTGACGACGCCGACCCCTCAGATCGGGTCGTCACACCGTTCAGGGTGCGCCATATCGATGGCAATTGGTACCTGTGGGCCCACGATGAGCGTCGCGAGGCGTTGCGGACATTTCGTGTGGACCGCATCGCATCGATCAATGATGATGGAGAAGCCACGGTGGACCCACCCGAGGATCTCGACGGATCCGAGGTGGAGTGGTTCGGCGATGATGTGCCCCGGGTGTTGTTGCGTCTGGGACCGGGCGCCCGTTGGGTACTCGAGCGGTATCCGATCGATGAGGTGTCCGAGCCCGATGCCGATCAATGGTGCCTCGCACGTGTTCCAGTGACCTCTGAGCGGTGGTTGGCACGGCTTCTGATGCGTTTGGGTGAAGACGCCCAGGTGATTGAACCGGAGCGGTATGTGGGCTTGGCGTCGTCGACGGCAGCAGCAGTGTTGGCGCGTTACGACGTCCGGTGACCAAAGGGCCACAAGCTTGGATCGGCGGCAATCAGTCGGCCGAGCACTTCGGCCGTTGCGCGCGCATCGTTGAGGGCATGATGCGCACTGTGTAATTCCACTCCGTGGCGCTCAGCGATGTCGCCGAGGCGGTGCGAGAGATGTCGTTCCGGGTCGGTGCTACGCGAGAGCACAAGGGTGCACATCTCACCGTCGGGGGTGACGGATATGCCATGGCGGTTGGCTGCGGCATCGAGAAATGACCGATCGAAGTCGAGGTTGTGCGCGACCAGGGTGCGACCCGTCACCAGATCAGCAACTCGTGACATCACGCGGCGCTCGCTGGGGGCGCGCAGGAGCGCCCATCGCCCGATGCCGTGGATGTGCTGCGCGCCGATCGGTCGCCATGGCGGGCGCAGGCTGACGAGGGATGACCACTCGTGAGTGATCGAAAGACTGCCGCTGGGGCTGACGTCGGCATGGACGACCGCTACCTGCAAGAGGGGGTCGGTGGCGGGGTCAAGGCCGCCGGTCTCGGTGTCGACAACGGCGATGGCATGCGCGGCGCGGGGCAGTGAGTTGTCGGACACGCCCCCACCATAGGGTCAGGGGTGTGACGTTCAGGCGTTGCGCGCGCGGATACCGATGGGTGCGGCGACCGTGTAGCCCATGAGGTGACGATCTTCTTCGTTCTCGCCGCCCCAGAACCCGTATTCGTGGTTCTCGCGTGCGAAGTCGCGGCACGGGATGCGTACCGGACATGCCGTACACAACATGTTGGCCTTTGCTTCGCGGCGAGCGCGCGCTTGCGGGCGTTCAGCCTTTTTGGCGAAGAAGAGTTCGAGGCGACCGGAGCACATGGCGTACTCGCGCCAGTCGACACCGCGGGGGAGGTCGGTCGCCGAACGGATCTCGAGGGTTTCTGACATGGCCATATGTCATTTAACACTAAACGGTCGAGACCTATTCCAACAACCTCGATAAGAATCGATATCTCAGAGGAGTTCGGCGGCCAGACTGGCCACGCTGGACCGCTCGCAGGCCTGCAGCGTGATGTGCCCGAAGCACCGCTGACCGGCGAATGCCCCGGTCAGCACGGCGAGGGCATTGTTGGCCTCTCCCAGATACGGCGCATCAATTTGGCTGGTGTCGCCGGTGAACACAACCTTGGTTCCCTCGCCCACCCGGGTCAAGATGGTGCGCAAGGTGGTGGGCTCCAGGTTCTGGGCTTCGTCGATGACCACAAACTGCTGCTGCAGCGACCGGCCTCGTAGGAAAGTGACCGATTCGAGCGAGAGCTTTCCGCGTTCGGTGAGCTCATCGACCATACGGCGAGCGTCGCTGGCCGAGCGGCGATCCGTGAGTGCGACCACCGCATCGTGAATGGCCGACATCCACGGATCGAGCTTCTCGTCCAAACCCCCGGGAAGAAATCCAACATCGGCGCGACCGACCGGGACGAGTGGGCGATACACCGCCACCCGCTCATAGATCTGGGACTCCACGACCTGTTCGAGTGCCGCAGCGATGGCCAAGATGGTCTTTCCGGTGCCGGCCCGGCCATTGAGGGCCACCACGGTGACCTCGGGATCGAGGAGTAGTTCGAGCGCGAAGCGCTGCTCTTTCGAGCGCGGGTGCAGGCCCCATGGCTCTGGTGTGGCCGGCGGGAGCAGCGCGAGTTGGGCATCGCTGCGGCGAACGAGCGCGGATTGGGAGCCGGCGCGCAGGACGGCGAATTCGTTCTCGCGCAGGCGCGTTCTGTCGCGTGCGTCGCGGTCATGTCCTGCGGGCGGGGTGTCGTCGATGCCGACGGTGCCATCGGGAAGTCCGGCAACATCGATGCTGCCATCGCGATACACGGTGTCGACCACGTCTGCGGGCACATCGAGGATGCGCCAGCCACTGGGTTGGACATTACGGAGTCCACCTGATGGCCGGTGCTCGGTGGCATCAAGCCCGAGATGCGCAGCCTTGATGCGCAGCGCCGCATCATTGGACACGATTGTTGTCGGGCCGAGCGCCCGTTGGCCAAGCGCCGCCCCGATGATCCGGTTGTCGGGCTTGGACGGATCGAGGCCGTGTTCTTTGAGCAAATGTTCAAGGACACCGTTCACTTCGATGCGCAGGCTGCCCGACCCGACGTTCACGCCGTCGGCAAGGCTCCCGCCGTTCCCCACGCGAAAGTCCTCCAAGGTGCGCAGCGCAGCTCGCGCGGCCCTGCCAACATCGTCACTGCGCGACTTCAGCCCGTCGAGTTCTTCGACAACGGTTAGCGGAATGACGACATCACAGGCCCAGTCCGACCCAAGGCAATTGGGGTCGGCGACGAGCACGCTGGTGTCGAGCACGGTGATGGCGCGTGCAGTGGGGTCAGGGAGCACCCCGCGTGTGGGTGCGGTCGCCAAGTCGGTCACGTGTCCCCCTTCGGATCAACAGTGCAACGTTTCACCGGTGGGTGTTGGTAGTGGCTGTGGCGGCGTAGGTGGTGGATGCTCGGCGTAGTGCGTATTCCTACGGATGTTCCGGCCGCGCATCGCAACCTCGTCACGACATCGCATTTCATTGCATATGCAACGAAAATGGTCGTTGCACGATAACGGTCATGTCATACGAACATGGGGGCATCGCGCAGCCGTGAGTTGCGTGACGAACGGTTCGCCGCACCGGTGAACCACCCGATGGAAAGAAGGATCAACATGACCAAGTCAGAACTCATCGATGCAGTCGCTGCGGCCGCCGATGTGTCCAAGTCGGATGCCGAGAAGACGATCGGCGCCTTCTTCGACACCGTGGTCGCCGAGACCAAGAAGGGCAACAAGGTCGCGTGGCCGGGCTTCGGCGCGTTCAGCACCACCAAGCGTGCTGCTCGCACGGGTCGCAACCCCCAGACCGGCGCGCCGGTAAAGATCGCCGCATCGACAGCAATGAAGTTCAGCGCCTCCTCGACGCTGAAGTCGACCCTGAACGGTAAGTGAGCTGACGATGGCTGCTGCCAAGAAGGTCGCCGCGAAGAAGCCGGCGAAGAAGGCTGCCGCGAAGAAGGCAGTGAAGAAAGCTGCCGCGAAGAAGGCAGTGAAGAAGGCCCCAGCGAAGAAGGCTCCGGCCAAGAAGGCTGCTGCGAAGAAGGCAGTGAAGAAGGCCCCAGCGAAGAAGGCTCCGGCCAAGAAGGCTGCTGCGAAGAAGGCAGTGAAGAAGGCCCCGGCCAAGAAGGCTGCCGCGAAGAAGGCTCCGGCCAAGAAGGCTGCCGCGAAGAAGGCTCCGGCCAAGAAGGCTGCCGCGAAGAAGGCTCCGGCCAAGAAGGCTGCCGCGAAGAAGGCAGTGAAGAAGGCCCCAGCCAAGAAGGCTCCGGCCAAGCGTCGCTGACACCACGCGACTGTTCGACGAGGGGTGGGGCCGCTGGCCTCACCCCTTTGTCGTTCCCGAGTGCATCCGGCTCATGATTCACGTTGTGACGCGCCCTGGCAGGGCCCGCGTTGAGTCACAACCGGTCGATGCGGTGAAAGGCCTCCGCGGCAGTCATCGATAGCGCGCTCCCAATTTGCGCGCCGCGTTCTCGGACCCGTTGTCGGAACTGCTCCATGGCCGCATCGTCGGTGGCATGCATCGTGGACTCGAACTGCGACTCGTGCGCCTCCAGAGCCCACAACTTGGTGTCGAGCGAGGTTGTGATGTCCTCGATGTGATCCACGTCGTCGGCCTCCCACAGAAGTAGATCCGACGGGCGATGCGGGGCGAGCCCATGCTCGCGATGAAAGTGCGGATCGCGGGCGGCGACGATGGCATCGCACACGAGTTGCCCGGCGGCCCTGTGATCTGGGTGGAGCCGATAGCGCTTCCATGGGTCATGACCCAGCACCACATCGGGTCGCACCATACGAATGACCCGAGCAACCTCGGAGCGTGTTGCAGCATCGGCGATGAGTTCGCCGTCCACGCGCCGACAAAACACCACCGCATCGGCACCCGCACCACCAAGTCGGCGATGGGCTTCGATCTGCTCACGTTCGCGGATATTGACCAGAGCCGCGGTGTCGGCGTCGGGATCCCACGTGCCCTTTGAGCCGTCGGTGAGCACGAGATGGTGGATACGACAACCCGCCGCTGCCCACTTTGCCAGTGTGCCGCCGGCACCGAACTCGACATCATCGGGGTGGGCGCCCACGGCAAGGGCAACAGCCGGAATGTCGAGGTTCTGTCCGGTGACCGCCGCGGCAAGTCCAGGCTGCCCGGGGACGTTCGGATCGTGACGTTCAGTGGCCATGAGACGCTCCTTGATGTCGTGTGGTCGACGTGACGGGATGAGAGAGATCGCTGGGGTGGTCGAGGTCGAGTCCGAGTTGATGGTCGCGTATCACATCAAGCCTGAGGCCTCGATCGTGTGCCAGCGCGGTGAGAGCCCCAAGGTGCCGGCGAAATGACCCCGGGCCGTAGGACACGCAGCGGGCTTCGTCACTGGGGAGGATCAGAACGTTCGTGCCATCGAGGCGATGATCGGGCACGATCGCGAGCTGGTGACCTGCCGCGATGGAGCCCAGGGCCTCGGGACACGGAAGATCTGCATGAGCCACCATGACCCGGCCGACTCCCCGATGGTGCAGGTGCTCCATCGCCTCGGCGACTACCGCGTTGAGTCCGCGCGTCATGGTCATCATTGGCTCGCAACCACAGTGCACAGCGAGGTCGGCCACGGCGTCGTCGTCGCAGACCACGACGGTGGGCACCCCTTGCAACGCCTGCAGGACCCCGGTGGCGGTCGCAACGGCAAGGCGTTCTCGGTCGTCAGTGCTGAGCGCTGGTCGGAGGCGACCCTTTGCCTGGGTGAACGACTTGATCGGAACGACGGCCACCAGATCGGTGTCGGGTAGCTGGTGGATGGATCCCGCATCTCCCCGGCGTGGCTGCGTTGACATGAGCGCATGGTAGGTGGGGTGCAGCCGGTCCGCACCGCCGGTTGACTGGCCTCATGGTCCTTGATGACTCGCCGCCACCCTCGCGCCGTATCGGCGTCCTCGGTCGCGGTGCGACCGGCGTCGACGCAGCCGGACGGCTGATTCGTGACACGAGGTGCCTTGTGCGCTGGTGGGTGCAGGCCGAGGATCGCTTACATGATCCCGCTGAATCGCCGACGGTGCGCCAACGAGCATTGGGTGGGCTCCCCGTTATCGAGACGCGTGTCCGGGTGCCTGACGGAGACGTCGTAGCGGTGACATTTGCGACAGCCGATCGTGGTGGGGCCGATGTGGTGGCCTTCACGAACGAATCGCCACGGGCGGTTGCGATCGTGATCGATGGGCTTGATATCGACGGACTCCGTTCGGCCGCGACGGCGCCCGATGATCTTGGTCTTGGACATGCGCGTGTGATTCCGCTCGCCCATTCCGCGACGTTCAGCGTTGCAGTGGGGCACTCGGGGTCAGTCGGTGACCCGTCCACGTTGGCCGATGCGGCAACGGTTGCCGCCGGCTGGCGGTCGCTGTGCGAGGCGGCCGGGCGGATCACGCTGCCGCCGGGTCCGATTGGTCGGCGAGCGGTCGATGATCTGGCGTCACTGCGTTGTGATCTGCTCTTCGATGGGCCACCCCACCCGCTAGATGACCCGGTGGATCATCTCCTCGCCGCCGATCAACTCGTGCGGATGGGCGAATCGGCGGTGGCATTGGTTCCCGATGTGGTGACCGCCGTTGAGGCCGGTGCGCGACACCGGCGCTCGCCGGGCGAACGAAGTGTGCGCGCGGCGTGGCGTGTGCTGACGGCTGCGGGCGAGCAGCGCGCGATCGACGACCTTGCTCGGATGTGGGCCAAGGTGGCCAACCGGCGGCCTCTGGAGGGCGGTGATGTCGCAGCGGTGACCGCGCTCGAATGGCGGTTTGTTGCCCCGAGAGACGATCGGGTGGAACTGTTCGGTGCCGGTTTTGACGACGAATGGCTTGGGCAGTCTCTCGAGGCCCACGGGCTTCCAGGTGGTGGCACGGCGACGGTGTCGGTGGCTGTGCGGTGGCACGGTGCTCGGCCGGCCGTGCTGTGGGAAGTCACCGGGGAGACCCAACGTTTGACCGCGCCGGTGGTCGACCCCGACTTCGATACGACGGAGGCATCCGGTGAGGCTCTCTGGGCAGCTCCGACAGAACGAGCGACCTAGGATCTGGCCATGAGTGGCGATCTGCTGGCGGAGTTACGACTAACTGAGTGGACGTCGTGTGGTGGGTGCGCCGCCAAGTGGGGAGCGTCGCTTCTTAGCGACCTCGTGGCCGAATTTCCGCCATCGGTGGACCCATCACTGGTCGTTGGTCTCGCACCCTTCGACGATGCGGCCGTCTATCGGGTGAGTGATGACATTGCCGTGGTCTCGACAACGGATTTCTTTCCACCCCTCGTTGACGCGCCGGCCGACTTCGGAGCGATCGCCGCCGCGAATGCCTGCAGTGATGTCTTTGCCATGGGCGGCCGTGTGACGATGGCGGTCAACGTGGCGGCGTTCCCAGAGCACTTCCCGCGGGAGGCCATCGCGGCGATTTTCGCGGCAGGTGCCGCAGTGGTGGCTGAAGCCGGTGGAACGGTTGCCGGTGGCCACACCATTCGGAACCCCGAACCGATCTACGGACTCGCGGTTCAAGGCGTGGTGCACCCCGATCGTGTGCTGCGCAAAGGGGGTGGACGTCCGGGCGACGTTCTCATGCTCTCGAAGCCCGTGGGCACTGGTTTGTCACTCGCTGCCTGCACCCTTGACGAGCAGGCGGTTGCGATCGCTGGCATGCGCACTGTGAATCGTGTGGCCGCGGAAGCCTTGATGGCTGCTGGCTCAGATGTGCATGCCACCACCGACGTCACCGGATATGGGCTTGCAGGCCACACCTGGGAAGTCGCGGAACGATCCGGGGTGATCGCGGTGATCGACACATCGGGCATCGTCGCGTATCCGGGCGTTCTCGCGGTGGCTGCTGCTGGAGTTCGAACAGGTGGCGATCCGCGCAATCGTGAGTATCTGGAGGGCCACGTCGAGTCCACAGCGGCGAGCGGCCCCGAGGCTGTGTGTTACGACCCGCAGACATCCGGTGGGCTGCTGGCGGCGGTCACCGAGGATCTGGCAACCGATCTGGCTGCAGCGGGTTGGTGGCGAGTCGGCGAACTTGTTGCCCCGACCGGGTCGGGCGCCGGCGTTGTGCTGGCGTGAGCCGCCGCACACCTGTCACTGTCAGTACGTCGGTTGAGGAGCCGTTCTGGGCGCGTGGAGCGGTTGTGGTGGGTGTCGACGAAGTGGGTAAGGGGGCATGGGCTGGTCCGCTTGTGATCGGTGCGGTCATCCTCGATACATCTGGTGGCACCGCCGATGTGCCCGCTGGTGTTCGCGATTCAAAGCGGCTGTCAGCCACGGCACGTGGGCGTCTCGACATGGAGATTCGAGCGCGTGCTCGTGCCGCATCGACCGGATGGGCGACGGCGCTCGAGTGCGATCAATTGGGTATGAGTGCAGCGCAGCGTCTCGCGTGTCGACGTGCGCTCGAGGCTCTGGGCGTGCACGTCGACGTGGCGGTCACCGACGGAAAGTGGGACTTTGTCTCTCCTCATGTGGCCGAGGTGCACACTGTGATCGGTGGAGATGATCTCAGCGCCTCGATCGCAGCGGCGTCGATCGTGGCCAAGGTCGCACGTGACACCGCGATGACCGAAGTGGCTGCCCACTATCCGCACTGGTCCTTTGAGTCGAACAAGGGGTACCCGTGTATGCGTCATCGTGCGGGGCTGGCCGCGTGGGGGCCGTCGGTCGAGCATCGGCGCAGTTGGGCATTCATGGATGACCTTGTGTGGGGTGGTGTGCGGCGCTGGCAGCGCGACGGCCAGATCAGCCTGTTGTGATGCCGAAGTGGTCAACGACGGCGCGGAGACATTCGGCCACCTCCGTGGGCGATGCCAGACGCATCCGCGCGAGAGTGTCACCGGACCCGACATGGATGCCGATGTCGGTGGGGGACATCACTGCAAAGACATCTTCGTCGGTGCGGTCATCGCCGAGATAGATCATGCATCGTGCGTCGACCTCGGATGCCAGCGCCCGCATCGCAGTTGCTTTTGATGCGTGGCGAACGGTGGCTTCCACAACGTGATGGCCGGTGGTGACCCAGATATCTGCGCGCGATGACAGGTCATCGATCAGGCGCCGCGCCACGTGCTGGGCATCAGCGGATGTGCACTCACGCCAGTGCAGAACCGCACCGTGTGGCTTGTTCTCCACCCACGCGCCGGGCCCGCACTCGGTGGCTGCGGCACCGCAGGCGGCAATGACCTGATCGCGACGCATCTGTTCGCTGGCATCGAGCTCGGGGTCGTCGTGGTGTCGCCGCTGTCCCCCGTGGGAACCAAAAACAGCGAGTGTGTCGGCGAAGCCGAACCGATCGAGGTCATCCACCGACCGACCCGACACGATGGCTACCCGACAGGTTGTGGCCAAGGCGTGCACCGTGTCCAATACCTCGGCGGGGATTGTGGCCTGGTCGGCGTGGGTGACGATGGGTGCCAGGACACCGTCAACGTCGATGCCCACCACACAGGTGTCGGTGGTGAGTGCATCGACAATGCTGGAGGTCACCGCCGAGACCGGATCGCAGCGGTCTGGGGTCATCTCGCTCCCAGGGCCTTGAGAAAGCCGTCGGCCCAGTGAGTCACGTTGTGGCGGTTGATGGTCGCTCTCATGGCACTCATCCGGGCGCGTCGATCGTGGCGGTGCATATCGACGGCAGCGGAGATGCCATCGGTGAGTGAGTGGGGGTCGTGGGGATTGACGAGAACAGCTTCGCTGAGTTGGTCGGCTGCACCGGTGAACTCCGACAGGACGAGCACGCCGTCGTCGTCGAGACGGGTGGCGACGTATTCCTTTGCCACGAGGTTCATGCCGTCGCGGAATGGGGTGACGAGCATGATGTCGCCAGCGCGGTACAACGCCACCAGTTCATCGAGGTCCAACGTCCGGTGCAGGTAGTGCACGACCGGGTAGCCGAGACGCGCATGATCACCATTGATCGCGCCGACGAGTCGTTCGATCTCATGGCGTTCCTCGGTGTAGTGGTCCACCCCATCACGGGTCGGGGTGGCCACTTGGACGAACACATGGCGGTGCGGGTCGAGGTCGCCGCTGTCGAAGAGATCACCGACCGCTCGTAGTCGTGAGCCGATGCCCTTGGTGTAGTCGAGACGGTCGATTCCCAGTAGCACAACCTCGGGATCACCAAGTCGGGCGCGGATGGCGGCGGCGCGACGTCGTGTCTCGCGTCCGGCGGCGCGCTCTTCGAACTCCTCGACGTCGATGGAAATGGGGAAGGCACCCACCATCGTGGAATGGCCATCATGATGTAGCCAGTGATCGTCGGCGTCGCCGACGACGTTCACCAACTGGTGTGCCGCCGCAACGAAGTTCCGCGCACCGAGGTCGCGCTGGAAACCCACCAGGTCGGCCCCGAGTAGGCCTTCGATGATCTCTGAGCGCCAGGGCAGGCGCTGGAACAGTTCGAGTGGCGGAAAGGGAATGTGATTGAACCAGCCGATTGCGACATCAGGTCGCAGGCGTCGGAGGATGCCGGGCACCAACTGCAGGTGGTAGTCGTGCACCCAAACCACAGCATTGTTCGGCGCGACATTGGCCAACGTGACCGCGAATCGCTCGTTGACATCGCGGTATCGCTGCCAATGTGCTCCATCGAAGGTCGAGTCGCGGATGGCATCGTGGTAGAGAGGCCAGAGCGTGTTGTTGGCAAACCCCTCGTAGTAGCGGCTCACATCATCGGCGTCGAGGGCGATGGGGTGCATCGACACACCCTCGACCTCAAAGGGGTCGACGTGCCCACCGACGGTGCCATTCCACCCGACCCATGTGCCGCCAGATTCACGCAGTAACGGGATGAGGGCGCGCACCAAACCCCCGGGGCTTGTCTCCCAGCCGTCGTCGGTCCATCGCACCGGCAGCCGATTCGCAGCCACGATGAGGGGGCGCGTGCCGATGTCCATCCTCACCGGAGGGTACCGCGTGGGCTCAGGTCGAACTTTGTCGAGATCGCAGGTTGTGGATCGCCAACCCGATGGCGAACAGCGACACGCTGACCAGCGACATCGTTGCCCCGGCGGCGGTGCGATGGTGGTAACTGATCAGCAGGCCGACGATTGCTGCCACACAGCCAAGGCCGACCGCGGTGACCATGATGCGCGCCACCGTGCCGGCGAGTAGTGATGCGGTGGCAGGCGGCGCGATCAAGAAGGCGAACACCAACAGCGAACCCACCGTCTCGAACGAGGCCACCACGGCCAGCGCGGTCATCACCAGAAGTGCGAGGTGGGTGATGCGCGGGGAGAACCCGGCGATGCGTGCCTGTGCCGGGTCGAAGGTGGTCATCACCATGGCCCGGTGCCCGATGACGGCCGCGATGATGGTGACCCCGGCCACGATTGCAGACCTGGTGAGACCGGGCGCGTCGACACCGGTAATCGACCCGAATAGGAAACGATTTAGATCACCAGCTCCACCGCGTGCCGACATGATCACGACCGCCAGCGCGAGAAAGCCAACGAAGAGCACGCCGATCGATGCATCGTCGGGTAACGGTGATGACGACCGGATCAGGTTCACCCCAGCCACCATGGCAATGGCAGCGATGAGGGCGCCGACGGCGGTGCTCTGGCCCATTGCCCACGCGATCGCGATGCCCGGGAGGACACCGTGCGCGAGGGCATCGCCCAAGAATGAGAGGCCGCGAAGCACCACCCAGGTGCCCACGATGGAGGTGCACACCACCGTGAGCAGAGCCGCCACGGCGGCGTCGCGCATGAAGGGATTATCCGTGAACGGTGTTACCCACCAGTCGCCGGGGTCGGTGAGCCATCGCACGGGCGGAGCCTACGTGGCGCGTCAGTTGCCGAGGGCGTCCACGATGCGGCCGGTGTTGGTGCGCATCATCGTGAGGTAGTCGCGTCCGCCATCGGTTCCCGATGTCAACGAACCGGTGAGCAACGTCACGACCTCCACGCCGTCGAGTCGGCGCGCGAGAGCCTTGGCATCGGTGTCGCTGGACTGGGCGTCGACGAAGATGGCAGTGACCCCGGTGGTGGTGATCGTTGTTGCGAGTTCGGCCAGGTCGGCGGGGTTTGCCTCGGCGAGAGTGCTGAGTGACGGCAGGACACTCCCGAGCACCTCGAAGTCGTATCGGTCGGCGAAACGCCCGAGTGCGTCGTGGTTGGTGACGAGGATGCGTGCGTCGGAGTCGAGGGTGGCGACGGTGTCGGCGATCTCGGCATCGAGAGCGAGAAGCTCCTCGCTGTAGGTGGCCGCGCAGTCGATGACCGTGGTCGGCCACCCAGCAGCGACGGCGGCTGACGCAATGCCGTCGACCAGATCGGCAACGAGGACGGGGTCGAGCCAAAGATGGGGGTCCGGCCCGCTGTGGTCGTGGTCGCTGTGGTCTGGCCCGCTGTGGTCGTCGTCGCTGTGGTCGTCGTCGGTGGACTCGTCGTGGTCGCTGTGGTCGTCGTCGCTGTGGTCG
>Ga0255753_1000045_pt1 | contig 132724 bp, 95 predicted proteins | sample 041ome_10_FD_179953 | JGI IMG/M metagenome (GOLD analysis project Ga0255753, IMG submission 179953) | Coastal salt marsh microbial communities from the Groves Creek Marsh, Skidaway Island, Georgia - 041412US metaG (version 2) | ecosystem: Environmental > Aquatic > Marine > Intertidal zone >...
CGCGAGCGAGCGAAGTATTGAAAAACGCCTATTTTTAGATACAAGAGAAAAAAAAAGAGAGAGAGACAAACCTCTCGAAACGCGCGCTCGGTGACGTCCTCGTCTTCATCTTCGTACGATGATGGCGACACTCTGGTTGCTACTGCTATTGGCATCTCGCTTGGTGCGCGCGGCGTGGATGTTAAAGCGTGTTAGAGTTCTATCTGCGCGCGCTTTTTCACTAAAGTTTTTTTTCAAAGTCTCTCTCTCACAGGAAAAAAAACAAGTTATTCTCATTGTAAAAACAAATCTACTAGCTTCTAAGAAAACAATCTACCTTGGGTTGCTGGTAACATCGTTCGTGGGCGTCTACGGTGCCGTATCTCGCCGGACCTTCTACCGAGCGAGCTGGATATAAGCACACTTTTTCTTTCGGCATAGCTTTGAATCCAACTTCTGGGACCGGGACCCAGGACGCGTCGTCGCATCGACTGCCTTTGGGACATAAGAGGCATCTATTGTTATTACTATTACTACCAACAGTACTACCGCCACCACCAACGCACGGTTCTCCAAACATAACTTTCGTCGGTTTGTCTCTGACTAATTTCTCCAACGGAATCATTTCCGCGGAATCTCTAGCGTTTTGACTCCCCGTAGGTTCATAATCATTGTGGTAATGATACCTTGTCACGTTGTACCACTGTCTGGCGAAACCAAAAATCGTGATCTTCTCGCACACGGATTGCGCTAAATACAGACCATACATACCATTTGTTGGGGTTGATTTCTTATCGATTCGATTCTTTACGAAGGAATAAAACGCGCCGCTCAAAGCGTAATCTTTTGCATTAACTAACTTCTTCGCTCGATTGGAGACGTACAATTTCAAATGCGCAGGCGCTGTTAAGTGCTGCAAAACGATTTCTTCGTCTGATTCTCGGTACCCTCGGTGTTGCGAATTCACTAGTCTTACGGTCGTTCTCGACCCGGCGTATTTAGAATACGGCTCTTTCCCAGTCCCGTCGTTGAATCGAAACACCGCGTCGTGCGCATCTATAATATCGCCGTGTTCATACAACAACAAACTCCCGCCATTCCCTACGACCGCGCACGATTTAAACCCTCGCTCGTTTAGCTCATCCAACGCGTCTCGTTCTGGTAAATTCCTCAAATCGGATTTCGAAATCAAACCCAGATCTTCCATCTCCCCGTTCGCTTTTGGTACTTTCGGTAGTTTTGGACCGAGTTTCGCGTGTAAAGTTAACGGACCTTTAAAGTTTTGTATGATTTTTGCTGTCGTATCACCGCTCCCGTAATCTTTTGTTGCATCTAACCACGCGCGTCGAAAATTGTCCAACAGTATTTCTTTCTCTTCGTTGCCGTCGCAAAAACTGTTTCCTCTCACATCGCTCGCGCCGCGTCGATGAAAAACTTCGCGACGATGCTGATTATTAGGGGAAACCGAAGACGAGGACGAAGAAGAAGAAAAGAAATCCAACGCGTCCAAAACGAACCAAACGAAGCACGAGAAGAGAGCGAGTCTGACGAGTGCCGTCGTCAGTCTCGGTCTCTTCTTTTTCTGTTTGCTGCTGAAATTACTCATGTTCACGCGACGACGAAAGTTTCTTTCGCTGTTGTTGATGACGACGATGGATTGTGATGCGCATGTGTATCGTAAAACAGGAGCACGTACACGACAGAGTACGAAGAAAATTTTTTTGAAGAAAGCGAGAGAAGTGAGAGAAGAAGAATACATTCGTTAAAGCAGAAGATAGATTTTTATCGAGATACTCGTCGCGACTACTATAAAACACACACACTTCGTCAATAATCAAGCGAAAACGAACGGCACGCAAATCGAAGAGCACGTTTTAGAAGACGGAAACACGCACTCGCTCATCATTCCGGCTATGGTTGCTAAAACGGCGTCTCTCGTTTCCGTGATCTCGTCCGGGTCGTGCAGCGAGACGGCCGGCGCGACCGTATCGCATCCCCAAGAGATTGACCCAACGTTTCCAGTGTCCGCGTCAATCCCCATTCGCAACGCGGCGAAACCAGTCATAGCTGGTAGATTCTCCAACTCTTCGTACAAGGCGTCTAACTTTGCGTCTAAAACTTTACCCACGTCTTCGAGCGTCAAACCTCCTTGGCACGAAATCGCCGGTTCGTTAAACCAACCGTTTAAGACCAACCGGCCTTTGCTAACATCTTTCGTTCCTTTGACTTCACGCACGCCGTGCGGTAACCTCGGATCAAATATCGTCAATCGATTGAACTTAGGCTCTATTTCTTCGAACAATTGCGTCCTTTCCACTATTTCCGTTGGATCGAATCTTTGCCAATAATTCGCGCGTTCCGGTCGCAAGATTGTTGTTTCGCCGCCGCGAAAATAAATTCCCCTACCGCCGTCGTCATCGAGATCAAAGTTTTTCGTCAGCGAGAACACAAACGCCAGAGGCCCGTGCGGCACGTCCGCGTGTAACTCCTGCCCCATCCCGTCGACGTAACAGGACATCCAAATCGGCGTAAAATTCGACAGCGCTAAGTTTTCCCGCGCGTATTTCAGCAGCGCTTCTTCAAACTTCTCGTAGCAGCAGCACTCTTCTTCCGTCGTTGTCGTAGTCTTCTTCTGTTGAAGAAAATACTCCTTCGCCGGCGTTCTCAACTGCGTGTATTGATTCTCCACGTGCCAATAATCCCAGCAAAAGCGCTCTGAATTCGTCCTCTTCGCGTCCGAGTGGTTGTTCTGGAACGCGGAGTATAGCTCCTCCGCGCGATCGTAGAAGGCGTCTTCCGTGAAGTAGTGTATCGCGGTTTCGTTCACTTCCACCACCCCCGACGTTGGTGTTTCGTCGTTCTCGTTCTCGTCGTCATCGTGGGTCGTTTTTGCACCCGCTTTTACGACGGCGGTGTGTGTGTTCTTGTCGCGTAATCGTCGTCGTCGACGACGTTGTCCTCGTCCTCTTCGTGGTGGTGACATCATCGTTACCATCGTCGTCGTCGTCGTCGTCGTCGTCGATTTTGTGGTTACCATCGCGCTCCCGCTTTGCGCCGGCGACAACATCTTTTTTGTACGCGCCGCGCGCACACAAACATTTACTCTCACAACTCTGTGGTGATATCAGAGTTTTTTTTGTAACGAACTCTCGTAAAAAATATCTGAACCCTAAACCCTAACCAAATAAATTTTGCTCTCTCTCTCCGCTCTTCCGTTGTGTGATCCTCTCAAAAAATCGCTCTCGATTTTATCAAACGACAAACAATAACAACAACAACAACGATAACAACGATGAGCGGCGTTGCCCCTACTGATACTAACACTACCACTAAAAGCGTCTCCCTCGCCGTGAATAAAAACGCAGCCTTAGCGGCGAGAATAAAACGAATGATGCAAAGCGACGAAGAGGTTGGGAAAATCGTGAAAACCACTCCGCTGGTGATGGCGAAAGCGTTGGAATTATTTTTAACGAAACTGTTTAAAGCGACGGCGGACATGGCGTTAGCGCACGGCGCGAGGATTATTGGCCCGGTGCATCTGAAGGGCGCGATCAGCGATAACGACGAGTTTGATTTCTTGGAAGACGTGGTGAAGGATGTTCCGGATTTACCACCGCCGCCGGATCCTGCGGAATTAGCCGCGAAGTTGTTGGAAAGAGTGGACGAAGACGGGAATCCGAAGAAGAAGAAGAAGAAGAAAAAGACAACGACAACAACTGATAATAATAATAGTAACGAGAAGAAGAAAGCCGGGGCCGCGGGAAAGAAAGCAAATGCAAAGAAGAGAAAGAACGCCGACTACGACTCCGAGGATGATGAAGAGTTTGACGAAGACGAGGAAGATACCGACGCCGAAGAATACGAAAGCGAAGACTCGGAGGAAGAGGAAGAAGAGAAACCGGTGATAACGACGACGAGCAGGAGTGGGAGGACGATTACCGCGAGAAGTTACGCGGAGGGCGACGCGAAGAAAAAGAAGAAGAAATCGCCAGCGACGAAGAAAGCGAAGAAAAGTCCTTCTCCGCAAAAGAAAGAACAAGAACAAGAGGAGGAGGAAGAAGCCGCCGGGGATCTAGCCGCGGGAAATTTAGGTTCGTTCGACGACGATGATTTAGTCGGCGTAGCAGTACCCGCGGAAGAGGACGATTACGACGAGGAGTAATGACGGGTTTATGCTCTTTTTTAGTCGTGAATTTGTAGTTGTTTTGTATCTTTTTGTTTTACATTTGTGTATTTTTTGTTGTGCGTTCTACTAAAAACTAAAAGCGGCTTCTCTAACTCTAAAAGCGCTTGCTGCCTGCGTCTCTCTTTTTTCTCTTTTCGTACTCACTTCCAATATTATCTTTATTGTTTGTTATTATATGTTTAGCTTTCTTAAGCCCCCAAGACGATTTCAGTCGCCATGGAGGGTTTGTCCAAGCACGTGCCTCGAATTCCGCCGGTAGTTTGCGATCTCGCCTTGCTGTTCGTCGGCGCTACGTTTCTTACCACCGAAGACGCCGTTCGATCAGTCGCCGTTTTCGCGGCGTTTGCGACGGAAGTTTGGTTACCCACCAACGCCGTCACCGGCGTATACACGTTTTCCTTGATGTCCAACCGGAAAAAGCCGTGGTTCAAAGCATCTTTTGCCGTGATGCGCGTATCCGGATCGTACTCCAACAGTCGACTCAACAAGTGTCGGAGTAACGTGCCCGTTTCTTCGCACTCAAAACGCTCTCGAATCATGATGTCCAACGGCTGTACCGCTTGTACGGCGCGTTCACTCTCAACATCTTTAGCGCATTCCGGCCATCTCAACTCGTGCGTTTCCGGATTAAAGTATTTTTCGATAGTTTCCTTGGAACTACGCTTGATTACGTCTGCGTGCATGTGACCCAACACGTTGCGCATCATCGCCAAATGCTCCATGTTCTCGTGCGTTTGGAAGAGCGCGTCTCCGGTCAAAAGTTCTATCAATATGCACCCAATCGACCACATATCGCACGGGTAGGACCATCCGGTACCAAGAATAATCTCCGGCGCGCGGTAGTGTCGCGTAGACACGACCGTGGAATGGTATTGATCTTCCAACGTCGTGCTTCCAAAATCGATGAGTTTGATCGCGCTCGTGACCGGTACCTTCATCGTGCACGCGCTCGTTCCCACCGCCGCGTTCGCCGCGTTGTTGGCGTTAACATCAGCACTGCTCACGACTCGCACGTACCCTGGAGTTTCCAGTAAAACGTTTTCGGGTTTCAAATCAGTGTGCGTCATTTTTAACTCGTGCATAAACGCAACAGCTTTGATCAACTGCTTCGCGAATTTTTGCACCAACGCCAAAGAAAACGGTTTGTAGTGGTTCTTCTTCATGAAATCAAACAGAGACAGCCCGTACATGTCAAACATCAAACACGCGTGCCCTTCGTGTTCGAACGATTCTTTCAATCGAATGCAATGGAACTCGTCGCGCTCATCTCTTCTCCCAATCTCTCTCAAGACGTCCACCTCGATTTTAGCCGCCGCTTTGTACTTGGGCACGTTCCTGATCACTTTCACCGCGCAGTACTCTTGCTTCACTCGATCGTAACACTCTAAAACCTTCCCAAACGTTCCCTCGCCTAACGGCGCTAAAATCTTGAATCGGTTGTTCGGTCCGAGAGATTCGCCCAACGTGTACTCAAAGTGCCCTTCCTCGTTAGTCGTCGTCTTCGTGGTATTCGTTCCCGCCGTCGCCGTCGCCGCCTCGGCGACTCCTCTCTTCTTCGTCGAAACCGTCGCGGCGGCGGCTTTCTTGCCGCTCCTCTTCTTCTCGTCTCTCTCGTTTTTGTTCTCGTTTTTACCTTTCGCCTGCGCTACTCCTCCTCCTTCTACTATTCCTACTAGTTGTTGTTGTTGTTGTTGTTGTTGTTCGCGGTTTTGTTTCTCCTCCTCTGCTGCTGCTGCCGCTGTCGCTGCCGCTGCCGCTGTCGCTGTTGCTGCGGCTAAAAAAATTTCTCCGTCTTTTCTATTTTGTTCTTTTCCGAGAGAGTTTGAGGAGGGCACACCCGAGAAGGAGGAGAACGACGCGACGTTTTCTTTTTGTTTTTTCTGTGTTCTTCGTTTCCCGCCGCTTTGTTTTTGCAAAAACTGCTTCTCTTCGGGAGGCGTGGAAATCGCGACGCGATCTGCTCGTTGTTCTCGTTGTTGCGTCGTCGCTCTCTGTTTTGAAATATAAAGAAAAGTAAGTAACGTTTGGGGTGGTGGGGTTAGCGTCGTCGTCGTCGTCGTCGTCGATCGGATCGCGCGCGCGAGAGAGAGAGAGAGATTAGTCCGAGAAAAAAAAACGGCGGGAACTAAAAAACATCATCAAAATCTAATCTCGTCTCTCACCTTTCTCATTGATTGGGAGGACAACACCACCGAATCCTCGTCGTTATTACTATTACTATGCGCTTTCCGCTTCGTCTTCTTCTTCGCGTCTTCTCTCGCGACCGCTCCTTGTCGTTCCTCGTCGCGAGATTGCGTCGTCGCCCTCATATTTTTTTATTCTATACTATTCTACGCGCGCGCGTGCAAAAAGAGTGACGACGACGCCGACGACGAGAGAGATGCGAGAGAGAGAGACGAAAATTTTTTCTTTTTTTACTCGTAAGGGTGCCTTCTTCCGAGAGAGAGAGAGAGATGAGAGGAAAAAATACACGAGGGAGGCTAAGAAAAAAAAAAGGAAAGACACGCGCGAACGAGTGACGACGATCGATAGAGAAGAAGAAGAAGAAGAAGAAGAAGAAGAAGAAGAAGAAGGAGGATGATGGCGATGGTATTCGTGACTTTGATGACGACGATGATGATGAGAACAACAACAGCAACAACAACGACAGCGTTTGCCGGAGAGGAGGACGTTCTTCTCCTCGGGAAAAAGTTTGAACTCTCGTGCGCGATGGAAGATTACGAGGTTGCGACGAAGCTGGCGAATAAACTCAGCGAGGAAATATTAACAGCGCGGTACCGGGGAAGAGGAAGTGATTACGTCGTTCGCGCGCCTCGCGAGAGCGGGAAACTGCGGTTTACGCACGATACTTCTTCGTATCACTCGGAAGATATCGAAGGAGAAGGAGGAGAAGAAGAAGAAGAACAAGAAGAGTTGAGTTTGATGCAACGCACGGCGAACACGGGTAACCCAGGAGTCATGTATGCGAGAGTCGAGAACGTGAACGTGAATAATCAGAATTGGCCGTACTTTCAGTTGGGCAGAAGAGATGCGACGGTAAATATAATGTGTGCGCCGCCGTCGGCGGCGAAGTACTATTCGTACGTGACGTACGTCTGGAGGAAAACGTTCGGAGCGCTGGGTTTGCGTTCGCTGAGACAAACTGTTTCAGCGCAAGCGAGTTCGTCTCCCGTAAATAATATGAACGTTCGAGGTTCGCGAGCGTTTCGTCGAGCTTTGATTATCATCAGCACGAGTTCTTCGAAGACGTTTCGTGATTTAAAAGAGGCGCTTGAGAAAGCAGGCATCGAATCGACATCCATTGAACTCGAAGCGCTTCGATACGACGAGTTGAATTTTCTTCCATCCATAATCGCAGATGATTTGACGACGAGCTTTCGAGTCGGCATTTGGCCGCTGAAAGGCGCCGAGGCGCTCGGCGCGTACGCCAGATACGAATGGCCGGCGATGATCGTTCGCGGTCGCGAGCCGGCGTCGAACAGTGGTAATGCTCTTCTGAATTTATTATCCTTAGCGACAATATCGCCGACGACGAGAGAACATGAAAGCAGTAGCATCGCTGAACGTGAACAACCAGACTATTTTTACTCCAAAGAAGATCTGCCGATGCGCGGGCCAAACGATGCTTTATCGTCGCAAATAAAGATCCATCGCGCCATAAAGCAGCCTACGACGTTGGACGCTGCCGCCGATGACTTCCAAACAAAACTTACGAACGCATTCGGTACCGCGGTACAGCGCTTCTCTTTGGAAAGAGTAGATGTTGATAATGGCGCTCAATGCTTGTCTGATCCTTCTTATCAGCCATTTGCCCTCCCCGGCGTTAATGTTCGCTCGGGCTGTTTTGGTTCAACATCCGACGCCGCGTACAGCCTGAGTGAAAAACTGGTAAATAATTTAGGCGAGCTCTCGGAAGGAAACATCGTCGACGATACCAGCGCGTTAACTGAGCAATCGCGAGACTTCATCATCTTCGTGTTTGGTGAAAATGCGGTAAATGACGGAAGAGCAACGTTTTTTAACGTCGCCGCGTACACCACCGGTAATCCGGTCTCTAGCCGAAGATCTGCGCGATACGTCTCCATCGTTGCCTCGTTAGACGACCGCTCTTTCGGCAACAGCGCTTCATCTCCTCAATATTACTCCGCCGCGTTCGCGACGTCCGAACGAGCGTGCTCAAAACTAAAAACCGCATCTTCTTTGATGACGGCGACGACGATAAAGTCGCCGTGCGCGGTCATGCTCGAGAGAAACTTTGGAAACGTCTTCTTGATAGAACGAGTGTATTTGGATCCAAAAAGAGCTGCGGCGCCGATACACGTCGCGAAGACCCACGTGTTTGTCGTTAGGCTGTGAGTGTAGGGTGGTTAAGCGCATGTATCGGGTATTTTTCAATTTTTTTCAATAAGATTTTACTAATATGAGAAGAGTGCGAATGAATGAAGCACACGCAATTCTGCTCTACTCGTACTTTTCCTCACAAAATTATGTCAAACGAGCTTCGTCGTTGCGTTATTTGCGCGAAACCAAACTCAAATTACAAGTGCCCTCGGTGTCGACAGCCGTACTGTTCCGCGGATTGCAACAAGAAACACAAAGAAGCAACGATCGATACGAACAAAAGAGGAGAAGAGGAAGGATTACGATCTCTCTCTTCTGCTCCTCCTTTCGCGTGCGTCGCCGTTCCATCTGAACGCGAGGAAGAGGAACGGAACGAAAATTCGAAAGAAGAAGAATCGATTCCTTCGTCGTCGACTTTGGAGAAACCGAAAAGGCGATTCGAAACCGATTACGAGGACATCCATCGACACCGCTTGAGACGAGAACACTTCGAACGGTTGGCGTTGAACTTACCTTTGCTCGAAAAATTACGAAGCGAAAGATTGTTGGAAACGTTGAGGCAGATTGACAACAGCAGCGAAGACGGAAAAGGAGAAGGAGAAGGAGGAGAAAGCGCTTTGGAAAACGCGTTGAAGAATTCAGATTTTCGTCAGTTCGCGGAGGACGTTTTAGATACGATTACTTCGAAGGAGGAGGAGGACTAAACGTCGTCATCGACATCATGAGTTCCTCTTCCTCGAACACCAATAATAACAGCATCAACAACAGTAACGCGGGGAAAATGTTTAGCGGTCTAAACTGGAAGCAGAAAGCGGAGGAGTTCAAAAAACGCGCAAAGGAAAAAGTCGAAATGGTGAAGGACAAAATCGAAGAACAAAAACGAGACGCAAGTTCGCCAATTGGGAAGTTGGCGAATCGAATGAGCCTGCAGCATCATCAGAGCGATGCGAGCAGTAGTCTCAATAGCACCACATCTAGCAGGAGTAGTCGTCAGCAACAACAAGCGGTGGCGGCAGAATCATCGTCATCTGCCTGTGGTGAGTTAGTTAATAGAATGGACAGTTTGGAGCTGAACGTGACGTCGATGAACGCTGAGCAAGCCGCGAAAGAAGTAGACAAATTACATCCTGGATTTTTCGAGCCGTATCGTAAGGATGAAGATGAAGATGAGATGAATAGAAGCGAAGAGAGGATAAATTCGTCGACGGATCCATCGTCATCGAACAACAACAACAACAACAACAACAACAACAACAACAACAACAACAACAACAACAACAACGACTCCTCTAAATTTGATGCTTTGAGAGAGTCTTTGAAAGAGATTCCGCGTGATTTTTTGCCGAAGGATCTCCGCCGCGAAGAGGAGCGACTTATGGCAATTGTAGAATCCGTACAAACTAGAATAAATGGGGAAATATATAAGAAACGAAACGAAGTCGGTCATGCGTCGCAAAAAATATTGGACATACAAAACTCTTTGACAAAAGCAAACGTGGTGCTTAAAAATGGACGACGCGCCTTAGAAAGATCGCAGCACGCCGTCGACATAAAAATTAGAGCGGTGCACACGAACAAAAGGAAAGAAAATATGGTTCGTGTTTTACGCATCGTAGAAGAGTTACGGAGATGTAGCGAGCGTGAAATCTCAATTCGAGAGAAGATTGAAATGGGTGATATTTCGGCAGCTATCGTAGAATACGGCGAGGCGAAGAATGCGTTAGAAGCACTCAGTGAATTGGACTGTACAAAGCAAGCGTTTGAAGACTTAAGCCTGTTAAAGTTTGAAGTCGAGCGCGGTACCAGGGATGCTTTTGTGCATGCGTTCTCAACCGACGAAGATGGAGACTCGTTGTACGAAAGAGCGTTCCAAGGTGCGCTCGCTTTAGGGCACGAACGCGCCGCAGAGCTGAGCGCAGAATGTTTCGCAACTGCTAGAGATTCGCTACTCGTGCAATCTCAAGTTGAAGATCCAATAGGTGGCGTTTCGAAAGCCGCACATCTGTTGTTTAAGCGTTTGCATTTTGCAAAGGCGTACCATGAGAAGAAAATCGCCATAGCAAACAAGAACGACGCGTTTGAAACTCTTCTAGCAGATTCTCTTGCAAAGTCGAATTTGGAAGCAAGAACCACAGATACTGCTTATCATGCGCTGAATGCGCTTGAAATAGCTATTCGAACGGATTCTGGACGACAAAATAGAAGCGAAACCTTTAGCGCAGACCCGAACGTTGCGAGAATGACTTTACGAAAATGCCGTTTGTTTGCCGACATGTGCGAAAAGTTTGCTGGAGCCGAAACCGTCTCCTCGCGAACGAAAAGCTTGATTGACTGTGCAATTGACGTTTTATCCGATGCACAGAGAAAACCGAGACTCGCCGAGTTGAAATTAGCGTTCGAGCGAGAGACGTGGACTAAATTATCGAGCGATCTTGCGAAGAAAGCGAGAGCCGAGGCGAGAATGGCTTCGTCCATTGAAGAGCGAGTAGTTAATACGAATGCTTTGATCATCAATGGCGATGATATCGACCATCTTACTAAAGATGAAGGGATGAGAGCGATAGATTGGGTCAAGCGGCGCGAACATCCGTTTGCTGGTGAACGCTTTGTTGGGAGCGACGATGCGGTCTTGAAAATGACAACGAACGAAGAAAATCTACTGCTTTCGCCGCAGGAATCGTCTAAGATGATGAATGATAGCAACGGTAATCAAGTGAGCGCGGTTGCAGCCATGGCAAAGCTGAGTAGTAATGGGGCTGAATTGAACAGCGCAGAGTACGCAAAGGAAGAAGACGTGTCGACGAGTAAAACGGTCACGACTTCTACTGCATACTTACTCGAGAGCGTTTGTGTCTTTGCCTCGCTCGCCGCGGAGTCGCCGACAATGAGCGCGCATAGCAAATGCAGAAGTAAACTCAAAGCTTTCGATGCGTGCAGAGAAATGTTTGAGCTCGCGTTATTTAACGTGTTTGTTTCTTTCGGTAACTCTAGATTGCTCGCACATACGAACGATCAGCCTTTTGATGATCATAACAAGGACGCGTTGACAAACAGGTTGAAACAAACGCTCACGAAATTAGCATCACGAGGAGGTTTGTTTGCTTTGAAACCACCACCACCGATTACACAGCAGCAACCGCATACTCCTGGCGGTGGTGACAACGCTACATTTATTGCTACGACACCAGCGACAAATCTAAACGGTGCCGCGATGCCATTAGCTTCATCGGCTGCGGCAGCATCTTCGACTACAACACCTGTCGTCTCAAAACTTGGCGCAACCTTCAAAAAACGTTCCCAAAATGCACGCTCGCAAATCGCTAGTTCTGGAAACATGTTTGGACTGAGAGAGCGCGTAGTCGCATTGGAGTCTTTGGCGTGTGTGGCTTCAATATACGAGGAATTGAAACCAACTTTTGAGCGTTGGGTGGGGGAAGATTCATCCTCTGTCGTCGAGAAGTTCTTCACGAAAGTTGTGCACGCGGTGGACGATTTGCGCGAACATGTGTTGAGTAGAGTTGCAGAGTTATTGCTCGACCTTTCGTGGTTACCAGATGAGATCGGCGATTCGGATTTCAAAATCACAGATATGCAGTCTATGAAAAAAGCTGCGCTCGGAAAGTACAATCAGAAAGAAATGCCATCGGTATTGTCGGCATCGGAATGGACAACACAACTCGGACAATTGTTGGCCCAGTTTGCGACAAAACTTCGCGTCTCAGAAGTGACCGCGGTAAACGGAAAAGTCTTGTGGGAACTCGGCGCGCAACTCGTTTCCAATGCTATCGTTAGGGGATTTGCGAAAGTGAAAAAATGCAGCATCGATGGACGGGCCGTTATGCAAATGGACGTTCAGACGGTGCAGCAACACTTTCAGACATACTACCCGTTCAAGAACGCGGTTCCTTCTTCTTCCGCTTCTGCTTCTTCTGCACCTCCCCCTCCGCAGCCACCACCGTTGAATTTAGACTTCAGGTATGTTGAAACGTATATTAAAGCGTTTTATACCCCAGAATCAGAGCTTGTTAGATGGACCATGATCCATCCGGAGTATACGAGTGAACAGAAATTGGTTTTGGTATCGCACGTTGCGCACGCATTCAAATGGTCATCGAAACAAAAATCGGATTGTTTATTAGAAATTCAGAATTCAGATTTAGTGTAAAAGTATATATTGTTGTATAGAGTATAAAATAACAATGCGTAGAAAGTAATAGTATGGTACCACACTACTCTTTTCTGTTTATTCGTCGTCGTCGTCATCGTCGTCGTCGTCGTCGTTGATAGCTTTCGTGTCGTCCGAACCGTCGTCTTTCACCCATTCACCGCCTTCCGAAACTTTCCAAACCTCTTTACTCGCCACGTACTCGACTTTACTAAATTTGACCGCTTGGCCAAGCTTGTCCCCGTCTCGATCGACTAATGTCCACAGCGTCGCGTCTTTCACCACGAACTCTTTCCCGCTCTTCGATTTTCGAACGCCGTTGTAATTATAAACAACCCCTTTTTCTAAAGCTTCGTCCAGCAACTGTCTCCTCTCTTTTTGTATCTCATCATCCTCGTCATCCGCGCTCTTCGTGCTCGGCATGCCGACAAAATCATCCCATTCAAACTCCCACAAGTTCAGCGCCGCTTTATTCGCGTAATTGAACGTATCCGTCTCGTCGTGAGAGCAGCACACGAATGGCGCGTAAAACAGCGCTCTGACCGCTTCCGTGACCGGTACTTTCTGGTCTCCTAAAAGTTGCAAATCTGTTCTTTGTTTGTACGTGGACGCTAACGTCATCGATTGAAAGAACACGTCTTTGTCGTCCAAAATTCGTTGGTTCGGGTCGTCGCCGTTACCCGAGGAAGAAGCCTCGACGACGTCGTCGTCGTCGTCGTCTTCATCTCCTCCTCTCGCTTCTTCGTCGTCGTCGCCTTCCCTATTCGCGAACGACGGTCTCGACTTCATCTCTTGCTTCCTCGCCGCCGCGCGTTCTTTCTTCCTTTTATCTTTCTTCGCGTTTAAGACGATTGAGGTGCCTCTTCTTCCTCCTCTTTGTTGCCCTTCTTCGACGCCGCGTTGGTGAGGAAAGGATGGCGCGAACGCTCGCGGAGTGATCGACGCGAAGCTGGCAAACATTCTTTTTTCTTATCTGGTTCGTTGCTGTGTCGTCAAACAAAAAATGTAGGAAAAGTTAGGTATAAATACAAGTAAGCGTAGGGGTACACGTGCATATTCTGAAACCGTCGTCCATCATTCATCGTCATCATCAATATCTTTCATTTCACGGTTGCGGATTAGCGAGCAAAGCATCCACGGTGGCGATGTCGATGGCGGGAGGCGCGATGCCTTTACTCATGTCGTACCCTTTTCTTCTCTCTCTGTCCGTCGGCTCGGAAACGGTTTGCTCGCCCACGATTGGAACGGTTTTACACACCACGGATAACACGGAGATATCTCGAACGCTTGACGATGGGTTTTCGGCGCATCGAACTAAAATTTGCGCCAAGTTTAACCTTTTCGTGTAGCCTTGTTGACTGTCGCCTTGGAAGACGTACAAGTCTTGGAATTTCACGTCGTACATGTTGTCCACGAGTCGAGCGGACAAGTCAGCGAGGAGCAAAGGTCCGTTACCTCTCAACTCTCCCGATCTCACGACGGTGACGTTTTCGGGGCCAAAAATCTCTTTCGCTCTTTGTTCGCTTTCCTCATAGCCATCCAAAGTCCCAATAGTAGGTTCCCCGATCGCGTTTCCAATCGGTAACGCGATCTGTCCAATTTGCACGGTTTCTCTTTGTTGATACGGTTCGTTTTGCGTCTTGAACGGCGCTTTCGATTTTCGATTGATCCCAACTCTGGAAAGTAAAACGCACTTATCTCCATCCCCGCTATTATTACTATTATTCACGATATTCAAAGCCTTTAAATCTTTCATCGCTTTCATCTGTTTAGCCCCGGACTCGTGGCAGAAAATATACGTCGTGCTCGTGGTGGTAGCGTTCTCGTCGTTTTTACTCGACGTAGATATTTTGGCAAATTGTTCCTTGGTGCAATAAAATCGCTTCTCGAACGTTGCGTCGTCCATCCCTTGCGTCATTTCTTCGGCATTTTCCATCTTCTCTCCAAACACCACGGAAACATCGCGGTTTCCTCCTCTTCCGGCGGAGAGACCCATGGCGAGTTTCCCGGTCGATGTCTCCTGACCGATTAAAGCGATTTTGTTGTTGTTACTGGTCACCGAAGAAGAGGCCATCGTCGTCGTCGTCGCCGATCGAGATCGAGAGATTCTCTCATTCAAACGCGATCGCTTCTTCTTCAAAGAAGAAGAAGAACGCGAAGAAGCTGAGATCTTCCGTAGTTGTTGTTGAGCGGCGGTGGGAAACGATGACGACATGTGGTCGTCGTGCAAATATATATATCTTAAAATTTGCGAAGGATTAGTGTGGTAAAAACGTAAGTGTGTTTTTCGCTTACTACTCGTACTACTCACAAAGACCTCGCGAACGACGACGAGAAAGACGAAAAAGACGACGACGCGATGTGTTGGGTTGCGTACTCCTCTCCGTAAAAAAAAAATGGAACCATCTCCGAAACAAACAAAACAAAAAAAATTTCCCGGAACGTCGTCGTCTTTTTCTTTTTCGTCGTCGTCGTCGGTAATTCTCTCTCTCATTCACTCAAAAAATGCCCTCACACTTTTCGCGCAAGTGCTTTTATATCGCTCATATAATAACTTTCTCGTTAAAACCGCGCTCTGAGAAGGAGGTCGCCTGTGGCACTTTACACGCGCACTAAATCTCTCTCTTCTGTCTCTTTTTTGTTGAAACCGAATAAGGAAAGAAGAAGAAGAGAAATTAAAAGGAGGAGGAAGCAGCGGCGCGAGAAGAAGGCACAACAAACTTTTAACACAGAAAAAATGACGACGGACAGGAAGTGCGTTTTATCACGTCATCGTCTGGTTTTTGAACACATCGCGCGCTCGTCCTTCGTTTCTGCCGTTAGCAGCGACTCTTTGTCTCTTCTGTTTCCTTCTTCTCTGACGATTCATCGTTGTTGCGATTATCGCCGTCGTTCTCGAAGAAAGGAAAAGGATTTTTGTACGAGACGAGAGTGTTTGTTGGTTGCCGCCTCTTTCTTTTTTGAACAACACACCGCCGCGCGCGCGCCGATTCTTCTCTCTTTTGCGTTCATTTCTAGACGCTGACCAATCTCTTTCGTTTACTACTACCACTACTCGCGCGCGTGCGTGTGCGCGTAAATCAGCAGACACCACTACAAAGGCTCGCGAATGGTGTCTCTCGGCAGAGTCGTCTCGGCGCCGAAACCAATAAATTTACCCTCGCAACGTTTCGAACACGATCCAACCTCGAGTTTAATGAACGATCCTTCGATAAAGTTGGTCAATCGAGGTCCACCGTCAACGACGACGACGACGACAACTGGAGGAGGAGGAGATTCATCTTCCTTGGATAATAACGGTAATAATACTAATAATGCCAACAAAAACAACATTAAAAACGGAGAGAAAGAACAACACAGTTTGCCGGAGCGAGCGAGTTGGGGGAAGAGTTGGGGCAGCAGAGACGGTGACGGGGAACTCGGGAATAGTTGGAACAATAATCGCGAGAATAATAATTATAGAAACGGAGGAGGGTCTTCCAACGGAAGTAGTTATCATCAGAACGGCAGCTTCGGCGGCGCTGGCAGTAAAGCAGACACGTCTGACGATTGGCGACGACGCGATTTCAACAGTCAAGGAGGAGCGCCGCAGCCAGGACCGGTGCCACAGTGGGCGACGAAATCGAACGAAAACAACAACACGACGACCGCTAACGGAGGATCGCGAGTGAGACCTGAGATTCAACACGAAGTTGCGGGAGCGATTGCGAATTTGCACATTCCACAAGGCGATTGGGGAGAGGACGATCAAATGGACTTTTCGGACCCACCGCCTGGTGGATTCCAAACGACAAAAGCGAGGACCAGAGGCTCCGGGAGCAGCATGGATGTAGATGAATCCTCGGACACGAGGAGAAACTCCAATCAAAGAATGCCGGAAGCGAAAAACGTGAAAATTTTACAAAAACCGAAGAAGAAAGAAGAAAAAGAAGTGATATTTTCGTCCGCAAACTTGCCGGAAAGTTTGCGGGTGTTGAAGCGACAACCAGGAGAAGAGAAGAAGTTGTGGACTCCGCCGGGTGAAAAAGCTACAACGACGGCGACGACGAGCGCGTCATCGCCGCCGAAATCGTCCGCGCCGGCATTCGCTGCTGGAACGACAATCATCAGTGGTGCGTCCACGCCTACTTCGACTCCACCATCGAAGTCGAGACCACCACACCATCCTAGCACCAACGGAGATTACGCACATCTTCAAGGCACGTCTCTCTTTCACGCCTCGACGCCGCCGGCAACACCTCCTCCACCCCCGGGAGCACCACCGCCACCGCCGGGCGCACCACCACCGACACCACCTGGTCCACCCGCGCCTTTGCCGCCAACACCACCACCAGGCATGAAGCCACCGCTTTCCCCGTACAGCGCGTCCGGATTGACTTCATCTGGATCAAACGGATCACTGCAGCATCCGCCAACGCCGCCAGGACCTCCTCCAGTAGATGTTGCGCACAGATCACCGCGTGGCGTTTCTCCGATGCGTCAACCGCCGAGTCCACCGCCAGGTGTGCCGCCGCCGCCGCCGCCGGGCGCACCGCCTGGTGTTGGGATGCTCCCTGGTAAGAAAAATGGCAACTCTCCGTCATCCGCTTCAAAAAAGGCATCCATGAAGAAAAAGAAAGGTCAGATAGAAAAGGCAGGAGGGACGACGACGGAAGGATCACCGGATACGAGTGGTGACGAATTGCAGCAGCGAGCGAATAAGAAAACAAATAAGAAAACGAATAAGCAACAAAACAAGAAGAAATCAGGTGGTAACGCTCCAAATCCTCCATCCGTGATGCCTCCGCTCCCTCCAGGACCGCCTCCAGTAGAAGCGAGAAAATCTTCTGCGACTAAGCGAGGCGCCGCAAAGCATAACAACGTAAAGCCGGGATCATCAGGAACGTTACGAAGGAATAAGAAAGGAGGTGAAGGCTCTATAAGCAGCAAAGACTCGGAGGACGGATCGAAGTTTGAAGACTGTGAAGAAGAAGCAGAACCGAAAGAAGTGGAAACGCCATCAAAAAGAGGCGGAATCCTCGGCTGGTTTGGGTTTTAATGAGTGAGGAAGGTAGTGAGAGATTCTTCTATTCACTGAATAACCTGATCTAATAACGTTAATTTTTTTGTGAAATAAACGCGTGTAAAGTACAAAGTCACATTGATTCTAACCCCCATACTAAATTCTAAAAAACATCACAGCTTATAGCGCCCGGCGCCAGCTCCACCCGGTAAAGCCTGTTTTGATACCACCTCTTCTATTTGTTTCTTAACGTGATTCTTCGCCGCAGTCACGCATCTCTCGGTTGGACCTTCAATTAATAAATACAATCGCCGTTCGCCCATTGGAATGGCTCTCCCAGGCGGGTAATACGTGCCCTTGACAGTCACCACTGCGCCGGTGAAATCATTGATCTGTTGGAGTTGGTCTTTATGCGTAACTTTCCACCTGGCGTATTGCGGGAAATCGTTGATTTCGAGCTCGGATTCGAAGTGACTCTGACCTGCAGAAGTAATCACTCCGCCTGTAGACATCTTATGCTGCGCGTTCAAAGCCGCCGCGAAAGCAGCAGCCTTGGCTGCTCCGGCTGAAGCACCGTGCGCTAATGCTGTATTTTGCGCGAGCATGATTGCATTTTGCGCCGCAGAAGACGACATGAACGCAGCAGCAGAATTGGCGACGTGACCAGCTTTTGCAGCTTGGTCTCTGAGAATAGTCGGGTCATTCGTTGGAGGATTATAATTCGACGAAGACGTTTTTCCCAAGGACGAAGCAATTTTTCCAGCGGCAGCTTTTGCCGCCGCGACGAGTGCACTTGCCTTCTGCGCTTCGGCATCTGCCGTAGACGTCGGAGCATTCAAACCTCCCTTCTTGGACATTTCTTTGAACACTGCATTCGCTGCTGCCTGCGCCACTTGCGCCGGTGTTGCGCCAAATTGAGACGCCAGGGCGACTGCCGTGGACGCTTTCGCCTGTCCTGGTGCCATGGGACCTCCAGCGGCATTTGTGTTCGCGCTTTCGATTGCTGAAACCGACGATAACCCGGCGGCACCCCATTTCATGTCACCCCCGCCGTCATCGTCGTCGTCGTCCATGTTCTCGTCCTCATCATCGTTATCATCTTCAAGTATTAATCCAGCGGCTTTTGCAGCTTGGCGTTTTTCCTTCTTCAACGCATCGGCTTCGGATTGATCAAATTTAAATCCAGAACCGCCAAAGCCAGAACCGTTTGCCATGACTTCGTTGTTCTTTCGCTTGTTTCCAAATGCTTCTGCGAGTGCTAAAACATCCTGTGGCACCGGTTGCTTTGCTTCGCGCATAGCTTTTACGAGGTCTGGCGCGAAACGCTCCTCGTCACGCGAAATGAACGTCACTGCGGTTCCTTTCTCTCCGGCTCTTCCAGTTCGCCCGACTCGGTGAACGTAGTCCTCAAGGTGGTTCGGGCAATCAAAATTGATGACAAGTTTTACATCTTTAACGTCTAAACCTCTCGCTGCGACTGAAGTAGCGACTAATACATTGCACACGTCTGTTTTAAAATCAACAATCGTACATTCCCGATCGGCTTGCTCTTTCCCGCCGTGCAAAGACAGACACGGATAACCTGACTTTAACAAATCTCTGAAGATCGTATCGCATTTATCTTGCGAGGCGACGAAGATAATCACTTTACCTTGTTCATAATACTCACCTAGTAATTCTAACATTCGAATGAATCGATCTTCCTCTTCTCTCAATTCGACGAGCTGTGTGATATCGGAATTTACAACCGAACGGCCTCCAACTTGAATCTCAATTGGGTTTTCCAACGCCGCTCGGGCGATATTCTCCATTGCGCGCGGAAACGTCGCCGAAAACATGACTGTTTGACGATCCGGACGCGTATTTGCTAATATTCTCGTGATTTGCGGCTCAAAGCCCATATCAAACATTCTGTCGGCTTCGTCCAAAACGAAATAGGTGATGCGTCGTAAATTTGTGATTTTACCAGCCCCAGTAGTGAGAATATCAATCATTCTTCCGGGCGTGCACGCAACTGCTTCGCACCCTCGTTTTAAATCGGTGATTTGTGATTGAACGCCGGATCCACCGTAAACGGAAACGCATCGAACACCAACCGTTTTACCAAACTTTCTGCACTCTTTACCTATTTGCGTCACCAACTCTCTAGTCGGTCCGACAATCATAGCAATCGGACCATCGCCATTTTTTATCTCCGGTTGATCTTTAATATGCCGCAGCATCGGCAGTATATAAGCTAAGGTCTTACCAGAACCCGTTTTAGCGACGGCAATACAATCACGACCGCTCATGATGATTGGTAATGCTTGCGCTTGAATTGGCATGGGATTCTCAAAGCCCGAACGTCGAATGAGTTCCATGATTTTATTCGACAATCCAGCTTGATTCCAAGATTTAATCGGTTTTGGTACTCTTTTACCGCGACAAGATATGCCGTCGAGTTTTGTTCGAAGCTCTTTGACTTCTTCTTTTGTCATTTTAGACATTTCGTACGATTCAATGTAAAAATTTTTTCGAAACGGCGGGTAGTCAATGTCCGAGTGCACGACTGCTCCAAGTTTATCTGCTTTTGATAACTTAGCTTTTTGTTTTGCCGCCCACTCGTCGTCCGAATCGCTTTCGTACATGGCGAGTTCTTCTTTGTTATCCTCGTCTTTTTCTCCTTTGTCTGTTATCGTCGCATTTGCTCCTTCGCCATCTTTCTTCTTCTTCCTCGCCTCCTCATTCTCATCGCCTTCGCCTTCTGAATCCTCGTCGAAAAAGCCTCGGACGATGTATTCTGGTTTCACCTTGATTTTGCTCTTCGCGTTTTTTATGGCTTGCTCAGATGCTGGCGCTCTCGTTTTCACGTCGACGATGGATTTCTTCTTTTGCAGCTGGACGACGGTATTTCCCGAAGAGTCCTTCTTCTTGCCATTATCGTCGACATCCATGGCATCCCCATCTTTCTCGACTAGAACTCTCGCCGCTCTCTTTGCTGCTCTCATAAATTCCGCCTCTAACGCTTTCTCTTTCTCTTCTTTCTCTTTTTTCAACTTTGACTCTTCGTCTTCCTTCTCAGCTAATTGTTTCGCTCTCTCCTCCGCCTTTGCTCTCTCCTCGTTCATCGCTTCATCGTTCAAATTCATAAACGCATCCAAAGGATCGTCTTCATCGTCTTCCTCACCGTCGCCATCCTTCTTGCTTTTATCATCGTCGTCCTCATCTTCATCGTTGAGAAAACTCGGTGGTTTCCTTTTCGTCATCGCCGCATTTGCATCTTCGTCCTCGTCGTCGTCGTTAAACATCCCATCGTCGTCCATCATCACAGTTTTCCGTTCAAACCTCTTCTTCCCAACTACCGCTTGCAACGCCGCCGCTTTGATTTCGTTCATTTTCTTCTTCTTCTCCTGAGCTTCTCGCCACTCTTGAAGTTTCCGTTTCCTTTGCTGTATGATCAAATCGTCTTTTTCCTTTTTGTTGTTCTCTGCGCTCGCACTGGCGGCTTTCTTCGTCTTCCTCGACGGTGAACCACCATCAGCATCATCTTTATCGTTTTCTGTTTCTCCTCCTTTTCCACCTCTATTATCGTCGTCTCCGTGTCTTCTCTCCGGACTCTTATCGTCTGACCTCAATCCTCCTCCCGCCTTGCCTCTTCCTTTTATCTGTTTCTGTTTCTTATTCGCGTTCGTGTCGTTGTTGTTGTTGTTGTTGTTGTTGTTGTTCGTTGATGGAGAAGGAAGAGGTGACTTTTCTTCTGCAATTGGTGACATTTCCTTCCTCTTCCTCCCTCCTCCACCGTCGCTCTTCTTCTTCTTCTTCTCTTTGTCTTCTTCGAGAGCGGGAGTTGTCTCTCGACTCAGAGATTTCGATGCGCTTCTTCTTCTCGTCGTCGTCGGCATTGTTATTATTATTATTATTACTATTACTATTAATGAAGCCAATGCAAGTTGTTTGTGAGTGTGAATTTTTTTTTCTCTTTTTCGGAATTTCTTTGATTTTTCCCTTTTTTCTTTTCTCTTTTTGTCTTCATTATTACTATTAAAGCGCGCTTCTCTGTGTTCAAAATCAAAAGCAACGACAACAACAACAACAACAATAATGTTCCGATTTGGTGGGGGCGGTCGATCTGCGTTCGAAGCGCAATACAGAGCTTACCCGGTGTCCTTCATCGACCGCTCGGAGTTGGACAAAGGTGACAAAATCATTCTACCACCCTCGGCGTTAGACAGATTATCGCAAATCGGAGACTTGGATTTTCCGATGTTGTTCAACATCGAGAACGTGAAAGAGAAGACGAAAACGCACTGCGGGGTTTTAGAATTCGTCGCGGACGAGGGTGTTTGTTATCTTCCGTACTGGATGATGCAAAACTTGCGGTTAATCGAAGGGGACGTTCTGAGAGTGAAAAACTGCCGGTTACCTAAAGGCACGTTCGTGAAGCTTCAACCGCAAACGAGCGATTTTTTGAACATTAGCAATCCCAAGGCGGTGTTGGAGACGTGCTTGAGAAATTACACGTGCTTAACCGTGAACGATACGTTCATGATTGAATACAACAATAAGAGATATTTTATCGATGTGATCGAGGCGAAACCGGAGGCCGGAGTGTGCGTGGTGGAGACGGATTGCGAGGTGGATTTCGCAGCGCCGTTGGATTATGTGGAACCAGATTACGGAGGTAAAGCCGGAGGAGGAGGAGGAGGAGGAACAGCCATGCCAACGACGAAGAATACAGAAGGTGGAAAGGAGAGTTTTATGGACGTGGACGAGAACGGTGTGGTGGATTTGACTGGAAGTACGCCGCGAGCAAAAGAAGACGAGAAAAAAGAAGAAAAAGAAGAAAAGAAGGAGGAAGAAAGCAACAAAAACACATTTTTAGCGTTCGCGGGGAGCGGGAATAGACTGGACGGGAAAGCTTCGAAAGCTAGCGAATCGCAGCCGGTGAAAGTAGAGCTTCCGACTACCTCTTTACGAGTGACGAAAGAGTGGCAAAAGCTGCGCGAAGGTGGCGTTTTAGGTAACGCTGAAGGCGCCGACGAGGAAAAGAAGAAGAGTTTATCCGAAGCAGAAAGAGCTGAACGAAAAGCGGCTGGGAAAGTCATGTTTGGCGGAGGTGCGAGAGCGGCAGCGATGGCGAGGAAGAAACAAAAAGAGTCCGAGAAGAAGAGCACAGAAGGTGGCGATGATAAAAATGGGACACAGAATACTAGCGAGAAGAAGGACGGATTCAGTGCCTTCAAAGGCAGCGGGAACAAGCTTCGATAAAACACGTAAATCAATTAAAATTAGCACCTCTCAATGGAGTAGTAGAAATACAATCAAATGAGCAATCAATAATTCTCTCTCTTTCTCTCTCTCTCTCTCCTCTCTATCTTTTTTTCTATTCTCGAGTATACATACCAATAATACGACATCTTCTATTACATCAAAACCTTCTTTGCGTACGAGCGAATGCTTCTCCTCTTCTCGACTGCCTTGAACGTCTCCGGACTCGGCGCAACTTCTTCATCGTACATGGTATCGATGATCTCCTCTGCCCTCTGAAAATCATTCGTGTTGGCGCAGCATTGCAACAAAACGTTATACGTTACCGCAGTCCGCGTAATTCCGTATTTATTCGTCATCTGCGCGCATAAACTCGTCGCTTTCTGCCACAACGGCGCATTGTCTTTGCCAATGGTCAGATACCCTTTCACGAGCTCGACGATGGCAATTTCATCCGGCTCGCACACGCCGCCTTCGAATACTTGCTCGAACACTTTTTCCGCCATATCTAAATCTCGACCGGCAACGCACGCCGCGATGCACGCGGAGGTCGCTCGAGCGTCCGGTTCGATCCCATAGTCTCTCCCTAAAGACACGAGTAAATCGACGGCGGATGACGGCGCTTTTCTCTTGACGCAGTCGCGGAGCTTTTTAGTCACGTCTCTCAAGACTTGTTGATTCTGTCCTTCTCCTGCTACTGCATAAGCCATCATCGAAGGAGACGACGACAACGCAGAAGCGCGATGAATTCTTCGCGTTCTTCTCGAAGATGAAGATGAAGAAGTGAAAGCGTTGGATTCCTTTCGCGTCGACCACGTTGACGACGAGGTGTTCACCGCAACTGCAAAATTGGGTAAAGTTGTTGCAGACGACATGACGATTGATGCGATGCTGATTTCACGATTATGTGAGAGATTTGCGTGCTTTATACTCTTTCCTTCGGTGTTTTTATCACGCGCACGAACACTGAATTGAACAGGAGTGCGCGGGGTGTATACTTACGAGTGGAGTATTAATAATAAAACGACTTGTGCTTGTTTGGATAAAAAGTTTACAGGGGAAGGCACTCCCTTTTTTCGACGTGGTTGATGGTGGTCTTTTTCAAGACTATCTCTCTGTCTGTCTCTCTCTCTCTCTCTCTCTCTCTCTCTCTCTCTCTCTCTCTCTCTCTCTCTCCCTCGTTGATATTATTATTACACACGGTGCTTCTTTAAATTACATAACACCAGCAGATTGAAACAATTGCCTCTCCGGCGGATACATGTAACTCCACAAGTTGCACTTCTTCCCTCCGGCGGATTGCGGAGACTCGATGTCCACGCCTCGCTTAGGATAGGATTTTCTCTTCTCCTCGGCTTCTTTATCGCCAGCGACGACGCCGGTCATATTTTCGATGTTCAACAGCGTGTCCGCATCTTCTTGGGAGAGGAAGTTCAGCACTTCCGTGGCGACATGAGAAACCGGCTTGTTTGTTTCAAGAGCGGTTTTTGCAACCAAGGTGGCTTTTTTATAGCCTATTTTCGGGAGCAAAGCTGTTACAATACCAATGGAATTGTTCACGTGGCTCGCGCAGACGTCTTCGTTCGCGGTGATACCGTCGATGCACTTCTCGCGCAAGACCTTTAAGCCGTTAGACATAGAGTCTAATGAGTTTAGTAAGTTGTACACGATCACAGGCTCAAACGCGTTGAGTTGCAACTGCGCGTGTTCTGATGCCATCGATATTGCGGCATCACTTCCAATAACTTGGAAGCACACTTGATTCATCACCTCGGGGATGACGGGATTAATTTTTCCCGGCATGATGGACGATCCAGGTGCGACGGCGGGTAAATCAATCTCGTTGAAACCGCATCTCGGACCAGAGCTTAACAGACGTAAATCGTTGCATATTTTGCTCGTTTTCAAAGCGATTCGTCTCAAAATGCTCGAAAACAACAAAAACGAAGAGGTGGAACTCGATGCCTCGACGAAATCTTTCGCGCTCGTGAATGGCAATTTCGTCAACTGCCTCAAAGCGTCGATCGATTCTTTGGAGAACTCCTTGTGTGCGGTTATGGAGGTGCCAATTGCGGTGCCCCCGAGATTACACTCGTACAACGCGTTGACATTCTTCATTAAATACGCCAGATCCGACTCGAGAGAGTTTGCAAAAGATGCGAACTCTTGCCCGAGTGTCATCGGAACAGCGTCTTGAAGTTGCGTGCGACCCATTTTAACGATGTCTTTGAACTCGTCGCCCTTTTTGCGGAACGATTCAATCAACAGTTTTAGTTCGCTGACCATTTTTTCGTGATGTAAACCAACCGCGAGTTTGGCGGCAGTCGGATACGCGTCGTTTGTAGATTGGCACAAGTTGACGTGATCGTTCGGATGGACGACTTCATACGATCCGATCGGTTTATTCAAACTCAAATTCGCCAAATTTGCGATTATTTCATTCGCAGCCATGTTTGTGCTTGTTCCAGCGCCGCCTTGAATGACATCCACGATGAAATCTCCGTGATATTTGTTCGAATCCAACAAACTATCGCACGCGGTCGAAATCGCCTCAAAAATCTCTTTCGAGATTAATCCAACCTTAAAATTAGCCGTCGCGGCTGCCTTCTTGACGAATGCTAAAGCGCGAATGAACTCCGGAAAGTGACTCAGTTTCACTCCGGTGATTGGATAATTCTCCACTGCTCTTTGAGTGGCGATACCGTACAAAGCGTTCCGCGGAATAGTATCGAGTTCGCCGAGCAAATCGGACTCCGAGCGACATAATACAGTACTCGTCGTTTCGTCGCATTTTTTCGTTGCAGCTGCAGCGACGGAGGTAAAAGAAGAGGAGCACACGTATTCAGGCACGTTCCCAATGAACCTTTTTTTCTTCGCGATGTTGGTGTTGGTGTTGGTGTTGTTGTTGTTGTTGTTGTTATTGGTGATCTTCTTCTTCTTTTGTTTCGTCGTCATTTTTCTTCCTCCTTCTTCTTCTCCTCCCTCTTCGCCTCGAAATCTCAACACCTTTTCCAAATTCGTGGCTGAAAAAGTCAAAGCCGCGCTGTTGTTGTTGTTGTTGTTCTTATTCTTATTCTCATTCTTGTTCTTCTCGGTCGATGGCGAGGATTGATGAATACCATTGAACGACGACTCGCACCCACCGAGGGGGGAATCATTCGCGTCGTTCATCCGCGCTCGCACGTACTCTTCCTCTTCGCTTTCCGCGAGTTGCGCGTGAGAAAAGTTCGAGGAAGAGGAATGCGCAAAGGCACGTTTCGTTAACTGTCGTTTCAACGAGGAGCACGGGGAAATTGGTGTCGTCGCGAAGGCAGAAGTAGACGCAGAAGATGCGGACGAAATGCGATTGCGCAACTGCGCGGCTCGACGCAAATTTGTCAAACTGCGACGGAACAACATCCTTCTCTCTTCTTCTCGTCCGTTTCTATTCACCCCCCCGCGCGCGCGCGCGATAATAAATATGCGATGTGATGTGAATTTTTTTTCTGACGCGAAACGATGAGCTGGCAAACAGCTTTTCCAAAAAAAATTTTTCTTTTCCTTTTGTGTTCTTTGTTGTTGAAAATTCTGTGTGGGCACTGTTTGCAAAAGTCCGGTGCCGGGGGGGGGCGTAGGGAAAAAAAAGCAAAAAATATCAACGCGAGACGTGTGTCGGCGAAAAACGAACACCTAGGCGCTGCCAGGTGCCTACGTAGACTTTTTTCATTTTCGAATCGTCGTTATTTTATTGTAAAACACTCACACGCGCGCGCTCTCGCAACACACGCACGCACTCTCATCGTTAAAGTTGTAACACTACCGCCCGCGAACACCGATAACGATGATGTCTTCCGCGTCGTCTTCTTTGTCCGCTTCGCAAAGCTTTGTACAACAACAAAATTTTTCGTCTTCTTCTTCCTCCTCCTCTTCGGGAAGAAAGATTGCGCGTCGACACCGAATTCGCTCGAACAAAATTCAACACGTTCGAGCGGCGAAAGTGTCTTCGACCGAACAAGATGTGATCGCGAACAACGCGGTGCAAATCTTGAAACCAAACGGAGAACCGAAAGTGGTGTACATTTTCAACTCCAAAACCTGCGATGGTGGCGCGGAATTGAAGGACATTCTCGGCAACAAGTGCGTATCTTTTTTCCACATACTGTTACAACCACAAAAGTGGGCGCGAGGGTGCCTACTTGAGCTCACTAACGAACTCTGGTTTGTACACGTTTTTCTACGTCATCACTCACAAAAAGGAAAAAAAAAAAATTGTTTTTTTGGTGGGGGAAGGGTGTTCCTGAAATTTGAGTGTGAGCCCATAAAAAATCACACACACATACCACCCTCTTTTCTTCTTCTTCTTCTTCTTCTTCTTCTTTTCGACGGCGATGATAACGACGACGATAACAACACATACTAACACATAGCGCTTTCTATCATTTATAAAAAAAACGAAACAGAGGCGCGTTGTTGGCGGAGATGATGAAACTCGGCGTACCGGTGCCGCCGGGTTTTACCATCCCGGCGTCCATGTGCGAAACGTACGAGTCGTGCCGAGTTGAAGGCACCGACGCGGTTGAAGATATTTGGGCAGACGTCGAATTCGCCATTTCTGAAACCGAAAAAGAGTTGGGGAAGAAGTTCGGCGGCGAAGGCGACGCCGAACCGCTTTTGTTCTCGGTGAGATCCGGCGCCGCCGTGTCGATGCCAGGGATGTTGGAGACCGTTTTGAACATTGGTTTGAACAAAACGGTCTGCGAGAAAATTGCCGCGGCGAACGGCGGTGCGAACAAGAGGTTCGCGTACGACGCGTACAGGCGTTTGTTGGATATGTTCGGGTCGGTCGTTTTCGAGATGGACAGGAGTCAATTCGAAATGGAACTCGAACGCGTCAAGGAGAAAAAGGGCGTCGAGAAGGACACGGACTTGTCCGCGGAAGATTTGATGGAAGTGTGCGATGCGTACGAGCAAGTGTATTTGAAGGTTGATCCGAACAGGCCGTTCCCGTCGGACCCAACGATGCAATTGAAACTCGCCATCGAAGCTGTATTTGAGTCTTGGAATAAGCCGAGAGCCAAGGCGTACCGAGAAATTGCCGGCTTGAGCTCCTTGGGTGGTACCGCCGTCAACGTCCAGTCTATGGTCTTCGGTAACCTCGGGGAAACTTCTGGCACTGGCGTATGCTTTACGCGCAGACCGGATACCGGCGAGAAGATCATCTTTGGTGAATATCTTATCAATGCGCAAGGCGAAGACGTCGTCGCGGGTATTCGAACGCCAGAACCAATTTCCACGCTGTTTGAGAAAATGCCGGTCGTCGCGCAAAGTTTGCAAGATACGCTCGATAAACTCGAGATGCACTTCAAGAATATGCAAGATATCGAATTCACCATCGATTCTGGCAAATTGTTCATCTTGCAAACGAGAAACGGCAAGCGTAATGGCGTCGCCGCTATCAACGTTGCAGTGGACATGTACGAGGAAGGCTTGATCACGAAAGAAGAAGCCATCGAAATGGTCGAGTTGGATCACTTGAACCAATTGATCCATCCAGCGTTCAAAGAGACCGAAGAAGAGTACATCGATGCTAAAATCTCCACCGGTTTAGCCGCGAGTCCCGGGTGCGCCGTCGGTCGCGTCGCGTTTTCCTCCGAAGATGTCTTGGCGATGAAGAAAGCGAATCCGAAAGAAGGCGTCATTTTGTGCCGCGTCGAGACGTCTGCCGAGGATGTTTCCGGTATGCACGCCTCGAATGGTTTCCTGACGCAAAATGGCGGCATGACGTCGCACGCCGCCGTCGTCGCTCGCGGATGGGGATTGCCGTGCGTTTCGGGCGTCGCAACCATGCGAGTGGACGAGGCGAAGAAAGAGGCGTATTTCTACAGCAGTGAAAGTATCTCGCCTGCAAACTTGATTGCCACAGTGAAGTCCGGCGATTGGATTTCTTTGGATGGTGGTGAAGGGTACGTCATCAACAGGAAAGTTGAAATGAACGCCGCCGGTGAGGGCGTGTACGAACAACACCCGAAGATGGCCAAGTTCATGAGTTGGGTGGAAGAAGCGAAGAGCTTGAGCGTGTACGCAAACGCCGATACCGCGGCAGAATTGAAACTCGCCATGTATTTTGGCGCCCAAGGTATCGGATTGTGCCGCACAGAGCACATGCTTTTGGCGACCGCGGAACGTGTCTCCGTAGCACGTTCGATGATTTTGGCCAAGGATGACGCCTCGAGAGTTGAAATCTTGGACAATAAGATGGGCCCAATGCTCAAGGATGACTTCCAAGCGTTGTTCGAGCAAGCCGGTAACTTGCCAGTTACCATTCGTTTGTTGGATCCACCTTTGCACGAATTTTTGCCGACCGAGCTCGAGTTGAAGGACGAGAAGTTCGCCACGGACTTGGCGAAGAAGTGCTCTTTGGAATCCGCGGATGCGTTGAGAGAGACGTGTGAAGCCAAAAGAGAGAAGAACCCGATGATGGGTTTACGTGGCGTTCGCGTCGGTATTCTCGAACCGAAAATTACGGCCATGCAAACCAAGGCTATCGTAAACGCAATGATTGACGCGTACATTGCCACTGGCGTGCACCCGAACGGTAAAATCATGGTTCCTCTCGTTTCCACAGTCGAGGAATTTGAAAACCAACGGGCGTTAATTTTTCAAACCATCCAACAAACGTTTAATGCTCGCGCTTCCGAAGTAAGTCGAGCCGACGTGCTCGGACCGGACAACCGCGAAATTCCGATCGGCATGATGTGCGAAACGCCGCGCGCTTGCATCGTTTCCGGCAATTTGGTCGAAGAAGGCGCCGCATTCATGAGCTTTGGTTCCAACGATTTATCGCAACTTTCTTTTGGTTTCTCCCGAGACGATGCGAGTTCGTTCTTGGAGAAGTATAAAGAATTCGGCATCATCGAGACGGATCCGTTCAACACCATCGATGTTGATGGCGTCGGGGAATTGATCAAAATGTCCGTCCAAGGCGCCAGAGCGGTGAATTCAAAGATTCCAGTTTCGGTATGCGGCGAGCACGGCGGCGACGAGAAGTCCATCGCATTCTTCCACGAAGCCGGATTGAACGTCGTCTCGTGTTCGGCGTTCCGCGTTTTGGGCGCGAGATTGGCCGCTGCTAAAGCCAATATCGCCAACCCGAAGTCCACTTCCAAAGGAGGCGCCGGCCCTCGTTAAAATAAATAGTCTGCGAGAGCGACAAAAAAAGAGTTTACGAGAGAGAAAGAGAGATGACACGAACGAAAGAAAGGGACGAGATAATACCACCACATTGTTGTACATGTCAAAATATCGGAAGAGCTTCCTCTTGTCGTCGGAAAAATAAAAGTGAGAGAGTGTAAAAAAACAGAAATACGATGGCGAGAGCAAGTTGCGCGCGCGGCGGTTTTTCACCCCATGTAAAACATCTTTATTCGCATGAGATTCCGCTCAACACACAACACACAGCTTGTAAAATTTATCAACACACATTCTATAAGCATAACAATACATCTAATTCTCTAACACGCCAGCGCTTACCTCGCCTAAGAGTCCAATAACCGCGGAGAACCCAAACGTGATTATAAACGCCACCAATACGGGATTATCCAACGAGAAAAAGTCCGGTGTTTTTCGCGCTCTTTGGATTATGATATCGATGTCCTCGCTTTTCGTTTTGTCGCCACCGCCTTCGGTGTCTCCCAATCCAATCGTTTCTTCTTCTTCACCATCATCTCGCAACAAATACTTCGTCTCTGGGTCTATCTTCATCAACCACTCGGTGAAAAACCATCTCTCTAACGTTCGCGACTCGTCCCGTTTCAACTCCTCTAAGTATGTCTTCAGTTTGCCTTGATTTTTGTTCACCGCCAAGTTGATTCGCGCGGCTGGGACGACCACAAACCACCAATACGCGACGGTAATCGAGACGACGCCTAGAACGGCGAACTGCGCGTTCAACGCTCCGGGTTCCAGAGGTGATGGCGTGTATTTTATGGCTTCAAAATCAGCCGGCAACGGTTGAATACTACTGACAGCGGTCGCTTCGGAAACGACTGAAGCTCTCGTCGTCGTCGAAATCGTCGTCGTCGTAACCGCTCTCCTGCGCTTCGTTTTGTACGCGAGGGATGCGAGAGGAGCACAGCCGCCGCGAGGACGCGTAGCCGCGGACGAGGAAGACGAAGTGAACGAGGACGAGAGCGTTCGCGGGCAGGTGGTCATCGGTAGTATCATCGCGAGGAGGTCGTAAAGACACCAACGAGAGAAGGATTATGCTTTTGGTGTGTGACGTCGAGGAAAAAAAATGCCACCTGGGCACAACAAACGACAAACGAACACGATTTCTTTCCACGAGCTGCTTCTCCTTCACGGTCCTTTTCTTCGTGTGGGTGTGCGTTTCGCCTTCTCCTCCACGAAAAAAAAAACGGGAAAAAAATCGGTGGCAGAAATTTGAACTCGCATCATCGTACCAAAAAGTTCGTTATTTTTCTTTTTGCAGAGCCGGCGCTTTTATTCACCTGCAGCGCGTGTTTCTGTTCTCCTACACACACACACAAACAACGCAAAAAGCATTTTGATCCGTAGCGACCTATCAACAATAACGATGCATTCTTCTTCTTCTTCTTCTTCTTCTTCTTTTTCTCTCTCTCTCTCGCGCGCGTTGAAGGCGTCGCGAAAGATGAAGAGCCGCGACGAGAGAAGAATTACGCCGAGGTCAAAAAAAATGTCGAAACGTTATTTTGTCAATTTTGCCGCAAACGGCGACGACGACGATCGAGCGATGGTAGCCGCAGAGCAGATCGCGACTTCGAAGAGTACGATTGACTCCTCTAAAGTCGATTTCGCCATGCCGAACAGGTTGTTGTCCTCCGATCTCACCACGGTACGTTTTAGTTTTTCCCAAAGCGTACGTACGTATATAAAAATATCAGAGTTTAAAATTTTGTCTTTTTCCTCCTGCTGCTCTTTTTTTTTTGACCAGAGCAGAGGGGGTGCCTCTCTCGTTTCAGTTTTCTTCCAAAACGTCTCGTTATTGACTTGGATATTTTATTTGTGTTTGATGGAAACAGGATGAAATCGAAGACGCGCGATTTCGAACGTACACGATGCACATTCGCTCGGGATTCCCGGACAAGAAAGAAAGCAACAGCAGTTTTGACTGGGAACAACCGTCCGCGTTGAACGTTTGTATCATAGGCACGGACGGAAGGGCGTTGATGGAACGCATCGATTCGTTTTCCGCGGACGGGTGCGAAGGCAGGTTCAACGTTCCCGGTAAAACGGACGTCGTGACGTTTCGAGCGAGAGAGGTTGGGACGCCGACCGCATTGTGGGTTAGCGTTGAAGGAAAACACGTGAAATCGTGGACGTTGGATTGTATTTCCATCGTGGATACTTTCGATGAGCATCCAGAGGAAAACGCGATTAATTTTCCAACCAAGTATTACGATTGCGATGTGGTCAAAGCCGGAGCGTTGGAACTTCGTCCAGGGGAAGTGAAGAAGAAGTCACCGGAACAGATTGAGATGGAAAGAGAAGTTTCCATGCATAATTACGACGCGTACAAAATGAGACTGTTTTGTTTCACGGCAGGTATCATCGCCGCTGGTTTCACTTTTGAGTTTACAAAAGGCGACATCGAACAGGCGAAAGCGTTTGCGAGCGGAGGCGTGATTGGTGTTTTGTACATGCAAATGCTTACGAAATCTATCGATCAGTTCTTCAGTGGAGTCGACGAAGAGGAAGAGAAGAGGAAGAGGAGTGAAAGCGAAGGCGAAGATGGAGGAGAGCCGACGGAATCTCCGTTCGCACATCTTCAAAAGATCGCAGATATGATCATTGGAAGTACACCGGCGCGAATGTCGGTCGTGGCGTACTTTGGTTGTCTCGCCGCGCAACATTTTGGCGCCGACCACTGCTTGGGATGGACTATCTTTGGGTTCTTTTCGTACAAATTTGCCGTCTTTCCAGCGACCTTTTCACACTTCGGCGATGAAGAGATTGACTTGGAAAGTTTCGAAGCGTTGAATGCCATTCCTATTTCAACCTCGGGAGGTGAAAACACCGAAGGCAAATTTGGTCCGCTCTAAATTGGAGATGTTGAGTGTGGGAATGTATAATACTACGACAAAAATAACATGCCGGTGTGTGAGCGTTTTCAAATTTTGTATCATTAGTTTGTATCATTAGTTTTATTGTTATCTGTATAATGTGAGAGTACCTGGCATATTGAAAAAGCACTCGATCACGTCCATCTATCCTCGTTGTCTTCAAAATCTCTTCGTGGCGCTCGGTCTTCATTTGAGAATCGTCGTTCGCCACGTCGCCCTCCGCCTTCTCGACCGCCATATCTTCCTCCAGATCTACCAAATCCTCTACCTCCTCTATTTTCGAAATTACCTCTACCTCTACCTCCTCCTGAATCTCTTTGTCGCGGCTGAGGGCAGTCTCTTGATATGTGCCCGAATTCGCCGCAGTTGAAACACGGACCACTTGAACCACCTCTGCCGCCACCTCTACCGCCGCCTCTTCCTCCAAAATCTCTTCTTCCGCCGCGTTCAAATCCTCCTCGCTCTGAATATCTGTTATCGTAGTTATTAAACCGCTCTCTTCCACCAAAACCTCTTCTGCTGCCCTCGTCGTCGTAATCTTCTCTTCGTTCGCGTTGACTTTCGAGTATGCGTTGTTTACCAACCTGGCGTCCTCTCGTTTCTGGGTTCCATGTTGTGATACCATCCGTGCGTCCAGCACCACCTTCATATCTCAACAAGTGCGCTTTTCGGTTTCGCTCCTCGATTGCGTTAATTTTCTCGCGAACTGTGAATTTAGACTCCCCGAAAGAAGTTGCTCGAGGTTTCGGTGCTTCCGGTTCCCTGTAGTTTGGGTCCTTTGGAACGACTGCTTTTTCCATAATAGATCTGAGCACGTTCGAAGCAACACTTTTCGGCGGTAAATCGCTGAATTGATCTGGATCTTCTATGTAGGATAAACTCATAATTATGCGCATCAAGTCTGTGAAATGCAACGTCGGGTTCACGGCCTGAATTTTCGTTGGGCCGTTCAAGCTTGCACATTTCCCCCGCCAATGAGAGCAATCCACTTGGAAAGCGTTCCGCAATCTTGACATCGCGGATACGAGTTTTCTCGAAGCCAGAAGCTTTGGAATGGGCCAATCGAGGAGTTGATACAACTGTGCTTCCGTGACGGCATTATCAAAAATATCGCGACGATCGCGACAAAACGCGATGATCATTCGTTTCCTATCTCCTAAATCCGTAATCGTGAGATCTTCAAACTCGTCCTCAAACCTCGATTTGAAATCGCCTTCCCCGTCATCATCATCATCATCATCTTTAGAGGACGACGACGATGATGTGGGTCCATCTCGCTCTTCTCCGTTATAGTCTACACCACCTTGCGCCCACGCGGGAACGTTCGAATCTACGCCTGCCTTTGAGGACGAAGACGAAGACGAACCTCTCTGATACTCTGGCGACGGTTGCGCGTAACCTTGCGATTGCAACATGGCTAAAAATTGAACGTATTCTGGCCAATCGGCGCCCCAAATCTCGTTCGAAACTAACGTGTCTGATGCGGCGAGTATGCTGTGTCGCTCTTCTTTTCGTTCTTCCTCGTCGTCGTTGTCGTCGTCCATCTCCATCTCTCGGTCATCGTCATCGTCTGTGGCTTTCAGTGCAAATCTAGTGGAGGTGACAATTCCTCTTCGTCTGCTTTTAGTACCTAGGACGACTGCTCCGCTTTTCTGTCGATGCGGGGATCTGATGCATTGTCTGACGACAATGACGCTGCTGTTGTTATTACTTTTATTATTAGTGGTAGCAGAAATAGTTCGAAAGTTCGACGAACAACAGCAACGCGTCGCTGGCGAAGTCATCGTCGTGTTGTTGTTGGTTATGCTAATTTTAACCCGGCGGCTATCAACGTTGTTGAAGAGTTTGGTTCTCGCTGCTGCTGCTGCTGCTGTTGTCGTTCTAAAAATGTAAACGGAGCGCGAGAGCATTCAAAGAGAGGAAGCGGGATGGAAAGATGAACCGATGATAAAAATGATGCGATGATGTGTGGGTAATCGTGGTCGTCCGTCGCGTGCTTTATCTCTTTTAAATGTTTGAGGCATTGAAAGGGAGTACGAAGGTGAAAAAAAAATACAACTGGGTGAGACATACCGTCCAGTAATAAATGAGAATAATAATAACAAAGGAAACGCGCTAAAGCCAACATTATCGTCACTATCTTCTTTACATCTCTTTCAAATACTTCTCGTAGCCGTTTGTCATCAACTTGTCCGCTTTATTCAAAACCACATCCGTCATGTTGTCTTGGTACTCCTCCATCTTTTTCAACACTTCCGGCTCGTACGCGCCAACAATTCTAGCCGCTAATAAACCCGCGTTCGCGGCGTTGCCGATGGCTACGGTGGCAGTCGGTACACCTTTTGGCATTTGTACGATAGAAAGCAAAGAGTCCATGCCGTCGAGATATTTCAGAGGCACCGGGACACCGATTACTGGTAAAGGTGTCATTGCGGCAACCATACCGGGAAGGTGCGCCGCCCCTCCGGCACCGGCAATGATAGCTCGAATACCTCGGGTGTGCGCCTTTTTGGAGTATTCAAACATCTCTTGGGGTGTTCTGTGCGCAGAAATGACCGTCACTTCACACTTGATCCCAAAATCTTTGAGCACGTCCGCGGCAGCCGCCATGGTTGGCAAATCAGAATCCGAACCCATGATGATCCCAATCGACGGTTGGACGCTGTAATCATCCCCGGTTATTTCTGACATGCGTTCTTTCGCTTCGTTCAAAGATGCACCGACGGTGGTTATGTGACCTACTTTTCTCGCTTTTTTCACCTCTGGTTTTTCGTACCAATGGACGCTCGCGCCCGGGACGGTCAGCGCTTTACCCATCATTCTGTGGCATTTCGTCATGGCTTTTTCGCCGTCGCCATCGCCTAAGATGTTTTTCATGACGCTACCACCAACTTTCAATTTCGGGTTACCTAACGGCCAACCACAAATAGCTCGTAAGTGCATCTCGTATTGCGAGCAGTTACACGCTTCGATGGTGTAATGTCCAGAGTTGTGCGGTCTCGGTGCGCACTCGTTCAACAAGACTGTCTCGCCATCCTCGAGCAAAAACAGCTCCACGCCAAAAATTCCGGCCCCTTCGAACGAGGCAACTGCAGATTTCGCAACAGCTTGTGCTTTCTCAGCCAACTTGTTGGAAATCATCGCTGGCGCGAAGGTTGTATCGCAAATGTTGTCTTCGTGCACGGTTTCTACGACTGGGTACGCGACGACTTCGCCGGATTTCGATCTCGCCACCATCACCGCCAACTCTCTTTCAAAAGGCACCCACTTCTCCGCGTACAAACCGGTATCAAATCCACCGAGGGATTTAAGCGCATCGTTCAAATCGTTGGCCGTTTTCGCCACCGCGTTGCCTCTCCCGTCGTAAGCTAACCTTTTACTCTTCAACATCAACGGAAACCCAAACGCGTTGACGGCATTTTGCAACTGCGCTTCGTCCGGAACGTCCATGAACGGTCCAATCTTCACGTTATTATCTCGAAAGTGTACCTTTTGCGCGTATTTATCCTGAATCGTTCGTAACGTCTTTGGAGTCGGCTGCACGTCGATGCCGTTTTTGACCAACTCGTCGAGCGCGTCGCAGTCGATGTGTTCAATCTCAACCGTAACCACATCGCAATCTTTCGCGAATTCCATCACCGCAGCTTTGTCTCGAAACGATCCAATCGTTTGTTCCGCGGCAATCGAAGCTGGACAAGAGGGTTCCGTAGGATCGATAACGTTTAAACGAACCCCCATTGGCGCGCCGGCGATGGCGAGCATTCGTCCGAGTTGTCCTCCACCCAAGATGCCAATCTTAGCATCTCTGGGTAAGCCATTATTGTCTGAATACTTCATCTGATTGCTGCTGCCGCTATTACTACTCGCCATCGCAGTGGTGGAGATGGTTCTATTATTATATCTGCTAAAACTGTTTTTCTTCTTTCTATTTATCGTCGCCGTCGTTCTCGTCTTCATCGTTTGTTTTTGAAGTTGTTGTTTAAAACCACCACCTCCCGTCGAGGAAGAAGACCCAATCACCATCCCGGCTGGCGCAGCAGCAGCGGAGAGAGCCATGGCGTTTTAATGCTCTTCTTTCTTTCTTTCTGTTGTTGTTGTTGCTGTTGCTGTTGCTGTGTGTCTTTGAACACGTTGAAATATGTGTAGAGGTGTGTTTATGAGGAGAGAGCGTTTTTAAAACAGTAGCGTGTGTTTTTGTGTTTTTCCAAAACCGCCGTCACTCCACGCTTGAACGATGCGTCGACTCGCAAAGCTAAGTGCACAAAACAAAAAAAAAGCGCAGTCAGGCAGTAGAGAGCAAGCGCGGACGTCTCGCGTCCTTTCGCGAATTTAAAAAGATATCCAAAAAATAAAAAATATCCCTCTTCCGGGTCCAAAAAACGCCTCTACTCCCTCATTACAAAACTCTTCCGCCCTCTTCGCTGCAGCTATACATATATACATACATATATTAAGCGCGGCTCGAGTCCGTCGGCTCGAGTCTAGTGAGAGAGAGAGAGAGAGAGAGAGAGAGGAAGTGAAAGTCCCCCCCCGCGCGCGCAAAAAAAAAGAGATACAGAGAGTGAATTTAACTGAGTCTTAAATAAAAAGGTGGGCACTAGGGCACACCACTTAAGTGTCGGAGAAGAGGCGCCCAAACGTCGCGCCCACAAAAAAAAAAACTTGGGCATCTCTCTCCCCGGCGCGATGACGACGACGACGTCTTCTTTCGCGGCGATGGAAGAGGATGCGATGATAAAAGAACACATGAAGCTCGTTCCGGTGAGATACGCGAGAGATTTCAGTAGTCGAGAGGAAATATTGTTACACATGGACGCTTTAGATGTTTCTCGTAAGAGCAAAGGCGCTTTCGCAGTTCGGAGCAAAATGGTCAAAAAAGACCAGTTTTGGGAGCGAGAAGAAGAAGAGGAAGAACGAAAAGTACGAGAAGAGGAAAAAGAAGAGGAAGTTACCGAAAAATGCGCCGACGACGGTGAAGAAGACGATAGGAAAGAAGGAGAAAGTTTGCTCGAAGCGTATCGCAACAGAGATCGACGGAGAGAAACAAACGAGGAAGAAGAAGAAGAACGAGAGAAAGAACCAGAGTCAAACTCAAAAACGAGAAGTCGGAAGATACAGAGCGCGTTTGAAGGAGACGGATTAAAATTTGCTCCGAAAGGTCGCAGCAGGAATTTGTTGAGCGAAAAAGTTGGAAAATTTTCACCAGACTCGCCACTGCCGCCGTCGGTCGACAATAGTAACGGTGCAAAAAATCATTTTAGCGGAGGGCCGACGTCGAGATTTTACCAACATCAAAATCAACAACAGATGAACCGTGGGCGAGGGATGAACGGAGGGAACTTGAATTTTTATGGCACGTCGACGAGCTCGAGCGTGTATTCCGAGGAAGGGAGCGAAGACCACTTCTCGGCGGGAGCGGCGGCGCAGGCTCTCCAGGAGGAACAACAACCGTTTTACTCCTTAGCCGTAGCGTGTAAAAATAGACCAAGAGTCTTGAGCGAGATTAGTACCGCGGTGAACGATTGCGGTTTGGACGTGCACGAGGCGCACATATACAACTTGAAAGATGGCTACGTCCTCGACGTTTTTACCGTCCACGGGTGGAAGAACGACGACGAAGAAGGGTTGTCGCAAGCAGTGGTGAAGTTTTTAACGGCTGGGATCGTTCCCGAAAGAAGGGGGTTAGGTGGCTCTCCGTTTCCATCGAAAACAGACGTGAATAAAGTGTGCATGGAGTTGGACAGCTGCGAAATATACGACATCGACCCCGAAAGCGAGCATCGACAATGTTGGGAGAGCGATCACTCGGACGACGGAGAAGATCCTCTCAAAGTTTCAAATCAAATGTCAGACAGCGAAGAGCTAATGAACGTCACCAACAGTGCTACTACTATTAATAGGGAAGGTGGCACTTATAATGCGAGTAATGATAACGGCGATGACGATGAGGATGGCGGGAGAAGAGAAATCAAAGATAACTTGAACCGGAACCAGATTTCAGCGCTGGACTCAACGAAATCACTTGAAAGAGATGTTATGGAAGCGATGGAGAAATCGAGAAAAGAGAACAAGGAGCCAGCGATTGATTCGAGAAAGCTGAGATTGATTCGAGAAATTGGATCAGGATCTTTCGGTGTTTTGTATAAAGGCGAATATCGAGGGAAGAAAGTTGCAGCAAAGTTTCCATCTGGAACGCACAATGATAACCAGGATCAGCTGCGAGCAATGCGTGAATTCTTCCAAGAGTTGTCCGTGTTGTCGAAAGTCAAGCACGAAAATATCATTCGAGTCGTCGGTGCAATGACTAAGATGCCAAGATTATGCATCGTGACGGAATATGTTGATAACGGGCCTTTGAATAACTATCTCTTGAATCAAGGTACGAGCTTAAAGCTTTCGGCACAGGTTGAAATCGCGTGCGGGATCGCGCGGGGTATGGCTTATTTACATTCGAAGAATTTCATTCACAGAGATTTGAAAGCTTCGAACGTTTTGTTGCAATCTACAACAATTCCAATGACCGCAAAAGGCGAAAATATCGAAGGGAAAATGATCTCCACGGGCCCTCAGGGCTCTTTGCGACCGATTATTTGTGACTTTGGTTTATCAAGAGAAGTTGCGAAAGATGGCGCAATGACGCCAGAAACTGGAACTTACCGGTGGATGGCCCCTGAAGTAATCGCTCATTCGAAGTATTCAATCAGTGCCGATGTGTACAGCTTCGCGATCGTTTTATGGGAAATCGTTTGCGAAGGCCACGTTCCATACCCAGAACACACACCTTTACAGGCGGCGGTTGCGGTTGTTCAAAAAGGAATACGGCCAATTTTGCCATACAATTCACACCCGATAATGATGAACGCGATGGAGCGATGCTGGGTTTCTGAACCGGAAAATCGCCCACGCTTTACTGATTTAGTTATGGACTTTGAATCGTATATGCTCGGATCTACGACAAAAATGAGCTTGTTGCCTTCCAAATCGTTCTTTTCGAGATTGAAGTCGATGTCTACATCAAAGAAGCGAGACCGGATTTGAGCGAACAAAACAAACATTAATAAAACAACAATAGCACCACGCCGTGATGTTTAAAATTGTACAAATGCTGATATGGAATCTTTTCCGCGAAAGAAAAATGTATATATAGAAAGAAAAGAAAAGTTGCGACCGCCGCGCGCATTGTAGCTGATACGAAAGAAAAATACACATTATGCGTATAGCCGATATTTAAGAATCCACGGTTCCTAGATTGTCAAACTTGTAAATATAATATGATTTTACTGACAGACGAATTGCTTTTAAGCTTTACTTTACATTTCCTACGATATTTTCATAATCTGTTGGTGCTATCGTACACTTACGGCGAGCGAAAAACGGAGCTCATTGACGGTCGAGAAGAGGTCTTCTTCTTCACCTCCTCCCCGACGACTTCAAAATTTTTGTACGTGTATCCAATCCACTCTGAATCCTTCTTTTGCTGAACCCCGCTCTCTCCTTGACCTCCAGGAGAAGATCCGCCTTTCTTTCCAGCCTTCTTCGCAGATTCTTTCGCCGCTTTTTCCTGTCTTTTCTTCTCTTCCTCGCTCTCTTTGTCCGGAGGATCTTCCTCGAAGTCCTCAAAATTCTGCGTATCTAACTCCCCTGTCACCGTCGGAACATACGGGGCTTGCTCTTCATAAATGTTCGTCCAATTGACACCTTTGAAGAACGAATGCTGCTTAATCTCATCAACACCGTTCGTTCCTAATCTGACCTCCACGTCGCACAATAACGACTCGATCAAATCCTTCGCGTCGTCCGATAAGTGGACTTCCGGAGGAAACTTTAAGTGATGCCTCCAATGGACAATTTTTCTACACGTTGAAACCGGTTCGTCGGAGTAAAATGGCGGATATCCGACGAGCATCTCGTACATGATCGCCCCAACAGACCACCAGTCGCATTCTAATCCGTAACCTTTCTTTAATAGCACTTCAGGAGCGACGTAATCTGGAGTCCCGACCGTACTGTACGCCAGTCGCCTTCTATTCTTTTGCCACGTCGCTAACGTTTCGGAATCATTCTTATTCTGTTGCTCCAACGATAACTTGTCAAAGTTTTCGTTCAAGTTCACGTCTTTATTTCCTAATAAAACCTGTGGATCCACTGGTTTGCAAAGACCAAAGTCGGTAAGCTTCATGTGCCCGTCGCGATCTAAGAGTAAGTTATCTGGTTTGATATCTCTGTGAATAAAATTGTGACGGTGCACGGTTTCCAAGGCTAACACCGTTTGCGCAATGTAAAACCTTGTCACTTCCTCCGTCAGCGTATCCTTTCGCATCAATAAAGTCATCATGTCCCCACCGGGTAAATATTCCATCACTAAATACAAGAACTCTTCGTCTTGGAACGAATAGAAAAGCTTAACTACGGTTTGATCGTGCACGTCAGCCAACAAATTTCTCTCCGCTTTCACGTGATCGATTTGGCCTCTTCGAACCATCTCCGTTTTCTTCAACTTCTTCATGGCGAAAATTTTTCCGGTTAACTTTTCTCTTACCAATCGAACTTCCCCGAACGCGCCTTTCCCTATTATTGTCAGCGGTTCGAAATCGTTCGGTGAAAGTTTCGTTCGTTTCAATCTCGTGTACATGCGTTCTTTCTCTTCCAACTCTTTCATCAACGCTTCGTTAAAATCTCCGCTACCTTCACCGTTGTTATCTAAATCCTCCGCACTGACGTTCCCAGACGAAATACCACCGTTACTATTGTTGTTATTCAAAGCATTACTCGCGGTGCGTTCCATTCGACTTCTCCTTTCCTTCCTCTCGCGCAAATCTTTCGCCTGTTTCTTATACAGATTTTCAATGTACTCTTTCGCAGCTGCGGCTTTTTTCGAGGTGATTGGCGACATGTTCTCCGACGAAGGCGGGTCGCTCTCTTGTTTAAAACCTTTGTTGTGGTTATTGTTCGACGACGAGGATTCTTTCTCGCCGTTCTTATCCGTTTTCTTTTTTACTGAATCGCTCAGAGCGGAGAACCATGACTTTTTCTCGCTTCCTCCCATGGTGAATGACGTTGGTGTGTCCTTTTGGAGTCGTGTGTTATTCCTTTTTTTAGCCCACGCGACAGTTATTCTTTAAGTAGCGGCAACAACAACAACAGAAGCAGCAGCAGTAGCACCGAAACTGAAGAAAATGAGAGGCGATGCGATCTCTTCCTCGAGAGAGAGGGGGAGAGAGAGAGAGAGAGAAAGAGGGAGAGAAGTAAGAGCGCGCGCGAGTGAAATTAATGCGTGGTTGCACAAGAAAAGAATGAAGAGATCGACACGCGTCGAAAAAGATAAAAACGGAAAATCTCTCGCACGAAAGGCACACTCGTATTTTATTTTGAGCACCCCCAGAGAAGAGAAGAGCGCACGCGTTGTTTTTCTTCCTGTTTTTGACTGCATCCTATTTAAACTACTTTACTACAACCTTACTCTACTACTACTACTACTACTACTACTACTACTACTACTATTGCTGCGCGCACGTAAAAGTACGAAGGAATGAAATGAATCTCTTGTTTTTTAATCGTCTTTACTCTCGACATCAACCGTCCATGCCGGTTTCATCACAGAACAAGCAATAGTTGTTCAAAACTTTATACATCAACGATCCAGGGGTAGGGACTAACTTTACGGTGATTTTATTCCAGTAGTGAAACAAATACGTTTCTCTTTTCATGCGTTCCCAGACGGCGTGTTGATCCGCCGGGTCTTCGTCCGTGAAATATTTCTTCACTTTCGCCCAGTGAATGGGATAAAAACCAATTGTGGGCAAAATTTGCAACTCCGGGCCTTGAGGAAACCTCGCGGCGACCCGGGTGACCAACTGAGGACCGTTCCAACCCCAACTATCTATTCTGTACGTCGTATTAAATTCAACCATGCACTCGTGGATAAACGTGGAACCTTTCCGAAAGGCTAAAACAGCCCCGTTGAGAACTTTCGCCTCGCCTCTTTCGTCGGCCAACTCGGTCCCAACCGCGTTCTGCAGATTATCCAACTCTCTCATGACAACGACGTCGGTATCTAAGTAAACGCCACCGTACTTCCATAAAGTCGCCAGACGAATAATCTCTGTGATGTGAGAGAAAAAATATTCCCCGTTCTTCCACTTATCGATGCCTTGATACCACGCCTCCGCCGGAGTGCCGCGAATCAAGTACGGGACGTCCGGTCGTTCCACGATGATGTTATATCCCAAATCCCAGAAGCGTTGGAAATGATCCAACTGCATCGTAGGCGAGTAAACTATTAGACACGCGCCCGGGTGGAACTTCAGCGTCGACTCGACTGTTCGTCTGTATCGTAGACTAAACTTGGAAGCGCTCGTCGTCCAAGCGAGGAAGAAGTTCAACGTACAGTTTGATTTCGCCATGAACCGTTCGACTCTCGAATCACCCTCCGCGACGGGCGAGTACACGCCCGCGTGTTCTGCTCTTTTGTTACTATTTGTACCTTTGGAAGACGAAGAAGGACTACCAACGCCGCTATTACTATTCGTATTTACGAAGACTTTCGCCAACAGCGAAGCGCCCAAGGCTAACGCAATCATCATCGCTATCCCGAAGACAATCCCAAACAGAGTTTGTTTTCGAAACGTCCTCTTCGAGTGCGAAAAATCTTTCTTGTTATTGCCCATGCTATTCTTCCCGTTAATGTTACTGTGACCACCGCCACTACCACCATTATACACTCCTCTGCGAAGATGACGATGATCGTCGGCAGCTAAATCGTGCAAGTGTCCACCGGAGGAGGAAGAAGATCGAACGTGGTGATGCATTCGTCGTTGACGAGTGAAGTGAGAGGCGTGCAACGCTTCACCCCCTCCATCGTTCGCGCTCGAAGAAGGGGCGTTGTACGTGCCCTGGTGGTGACCACCTCCACCCGCACCTCCTCTTCCTTCTCCTCCTCGCGAGTGGTATTGATGGAGGTGAGGGTGATTGTGCATGGTTGAGATGTAATTAAAACTACTACTAGCACGTGATGCGTGTTGTTGTGCCGTGTTCGTGTGGCGTCCCTCTTTTTCTATTTCTTTCGTTCGGGTGCGTGAAAAGCTTCCATTCAACTCTAGTCGCTCTTCAACCGCGCGTTATTTCTCTGTTCCTCGTGATTATATCGTATTACCATCGCTTGCGACTGCGCGCGACGAAAAGACCAACAAAAAGACACCGACGACGACAGGAAGAGCTTCTTCTCATCTCGTCGTTTCCGTTTTATTCGCGCTGTCGTCGAAACGAAGGAGATAAAATACTCGCGCGCGTAAAATCTTTCTGTTAAGCCGCCACTACCGAACGCACCACAAAGTTTGACGACGACGACGACGAGTATGATGATGACGAGTGTGGCGAGCACAATCTCCTCGCTCTCTTCGCGATTGAATTCGTCTCTTTTGTCCTCCTCTTCCTATTCGTCGTCGTCGTCGTCGTCGCATTCATCGTTTCGACCACGGCACGAATACAAAATCGAAAACGCTGGAAAGAAATCTGCGTTTCGTCTCTCCAACAACAAACGAAAAGCGAAAAAGATGAAGCAGGAAGAGAAAGATGAAATGAAGCGAGCGTTCGATGGCGAGGGTTTGTCACCGGAAGAGAGGGTCTCTGGAGCAAAACATAAAGCCAGACGATGGCTGGGACAGCATTTTCTTATCGATCACTCGGTTTTAATCGACGCCGTGAGAAGCGCGGATGTGACAAAAGAGGACGTTATTCTAGAAATCGGACCAGGGACTGGGAATCTCACCGCAGAGCTATTACGGACCGGGTGCAAAGTTATCGCGATAGAGAAGGATCGAAATTTAGCGAAAAATTTACGGGAAACGCTCGGGAAGGAGTACGGAGAAGATGAGTTGGAAATTATCGAGGAAGATTTCATGAAGTGGAAAGACTTGGATACGAAGTTTGTAGATTTGATAGAGGGTGGCGAGAGAAGAGCAAAAGTTGTCGCGAACATTCCGTATAATATTACGACGGACATATTGAAACGATTGCTACCTATGGGTGATACATTTGAAGATTTAGTGTTCATGTTTCAGGAAGAAGTCGCCAGACGCTTAGCTACGGAGGAAAGAGGCGAGAAGATGATTGAAAACGCAAACGAAGTCAAGAAGAAGAAAAAAAGCAACTCGGATTTTCGTGCCATGTCAGTGCGAACAGCGTATTATTCCGAATCACGATACATTCGGCCAGTCGCAAAAGATTGCTTTGATCCTCCACCAAATGTGGAAAGTTGCTTGATTGGCTTTAAACCGAAACGGAAAGAACACCTCCTGAAAATTAACGGTACCGAGAAGCAGTTTTTCACGTTCGTTCAGAGCTGTTTTGCACAAAAACGTAAAATGTTAAAGAACAATTTACGAGCGACATGCGATGCGGAAACGATTGATTTAGCTTTAGAAATGCTCGGAAGAGGAGAGAAAGTTCGTCCACAAGAATTGTTTATGGAAGATTACGTCGAGTTGTTCAATTTCGTGCGAGAGGAACGGAGAGTGGAAATTGAAGAAAAGGACGATGACGATGACGATGACGAATAAAATTTGCATGAATTTCTATAGAATTTGTGTATATTTAGTATTAATCTAATCCGCTTGCCGCTACTTTATCTTTCTGAAACTTTTCCTTCATCGCCGCTATTCTCTTGGCCACCTCTGGATCTTCGTCCTCTCCGTTTGCAATCCCTGCTTCTTCCGCTTTCCTCTTCCCTTCTTTTACTTTCGTGATGATTTTCTCAGACAAGTTCGTGTTCCACCAAATTGGTCCGCCCATTATTCCGTCTCCGGAAAAGCACGAGATGCATCCAGTTTTCACGTTCGGAGTTAATCTCGCCTGCCCACTTCGTTGTGCTATGGGTACTCTGCAAATACTCGTGGTTCCAAAATTCGTCGAATTTTTTTGTATGCAAAGCAAAGAACACAAGTTCTCGTACCCAGGTTTCCTCCATTTCGATATCAAGGCTTGATCAGCAATCTTTTCTCTCACTAGATAATCGTACAGTTTTCTGTCCATCACTTTCTTCTTATACATTAAATCGAATATAAAACGATTCTTCTCCCAATGAATTCTGTGGATTCTCCAAGTCAACTCGTTCTTTCTTTTCCCTTCGTGTTCTTCGCTAACGGCGTCTCTCATCTGCGCCTCGAAATCTTCGATGGTATCTTCGATCAAGTCCCAACCATCGGGAGGTTGCTTTCCTTTCAGTCGTCTTCGGAACGACATGATATTCCGTATCCAAGAGAGAGAGAGAGAGAGAGAGAGAGAGAGAGAGATGTGTATTTGTTTGTTCCAGAGAACAATTATTATGGCGGCTTTATTGTGGGAAAAAAAAACACGTTCGCAGAACACGAATAACATTTTTTTGCGTTGTGTACATGCGTGTATTACAATCGAAGAAAGAGAGTCTATCCCTACTATTACTATTCTCCGTGATCATTATTGTAGCTAGTACTCTTATACTTTTCATCGTTGAACTTATCGATATCTCCGGAATCGTTTGCTTGCCAAGCGATGTCTAAACTGGACATGCTCTCTTTCAAGAGCTTGAGTTCGTTTTCGAAAGTGTCGCCTAAAGTGCTCGCGCCTGGATTACCACCGAGAACTAACGTTTTCAGATTTGCAAAGAGTGATTTGTGTTTTCTGATGGACTCTGCAAATAACGTCAGCTCTTCGAGTTCCATACCGCATGCGCCAACGTCGAGGTATTCGCACGGGCTGCTGCTCGCCAAAGGAGTTTTGGCATCTTCGAAGAGTTTCTCCACGTTTTCTTTCGACTTCAACAAGTTTACGTTTTCAAAACACGAGAGTCGTTTAATTTTTGTTTTCCCAAATAGTAAACGTTTCAGAATAGTCGCATCGCTCAAATTGTTACCACCGATGTCTATCTCGAGCATGTTTTGACAAAATCCTCCTTGAATAGCACCGGCAAGCTGCGCAACTTTCCAATCGCCTAGAGCATTTCCACTCAGATTCATAATCTCAACCGACTCGGCGAAATCGCTCAATAGGAATCCTACCACGGCATTTGTCTTACTGTTGTCGTCGTTGAGTGCGCAATTCGCGAGCGAGATTCTGACGACATTGCATTTATCACGTCTATTCTTTTTTTTTGCTCTCGAGATGCCTTTCAACAGTTCGTAGGTGCCAACTTTGGTCCCGTCCAAGGTGACTCGTTTCAAAGATTTATTGTTCACGAACCCTTCGCCGAGTGCATTCATCATCGCCGTCGTCGCCTTGTCTCTTTCTTCTTTTCGTTTCTTGTCTAGTTTTATCTTTTCACTCGCGTCGGCACCAGCGTTGTCATCGGCATTACTCTTGTTTTTCTTTTCTTCAATGCTTTCATCCTCATCCAGCTCCTTCAAGCGAAAACACTCCAACTTTCCGTTTGTAAATTGAAACACTTCCAAGCTACAATTTTCTTCTTTCAGCTCCTCTGCGAGAACAGACACGCTCGTTTCTCCCAGAGATAGGTCCGAAATTTCCAGCGTCTTCACTCTTTTACGTATCACACCGCTCCGGAAAAATCTTTCCATCGCCGACGGCGCGCTGGTAGTTGCGCTCGTTTCGTCTCTACTACTATTACTATCGCACAGACTTTCGTTTCTATTCAATATCAACTCCTCTAAACCTTGAAATTTACCGGATTGAAATGCGTCAGATAGTTTCCCCAACGATTTTTTCGTCAATCCTTTATTCTCTAGATCCCACTTTCGCAATCCGTCGAGTTCTTTCGCGTGCGAAAGGAACACTTCAAAAGCAGAATCACCGTCCTCTTCACCTCCTCCATCGCCTCCGATACCAAACCGTTCGTCTCCGACGCAAATGTTCTCCAAACAAGATTCCTTCTTCATCCTCGAAAAGCTTTTTCCTAAAATCTCCGCCGTTTCTCTCGTCATTTCGTGTCCCGAGCTGTAAAACTCTTTCACGTGCGTGTTCTTTTCCAACGCCGAGCCGACGGCGGTGACTTCTTTCGCACCGGTAAAGTTTCTCCCTCGGAAAATAGTTATCGCGCGGACTTTCGGATCGTTTTTTTCTATCAGAGAGACCACGGAGGACATCTCGTCGTTCGCTCCTTCCGGAGATGAAGTCGGCGATGGTTTCCCCCACGCCATTGGTACGTTCGGTCAGATAAAAGTAGTTGCGGTTTTCTTTTTCTGATGTGCCTTGTGGTGTACTTATTTGCCGAATTTTTTCATAAAACTCATCAAAACGTCACCCACAAGTCACAACAAAGAAAGACCGCGCGCGCGAACGCTCTTCCGTGGATATTATCATCGTTATAATCATAATCGTCATAACTCCATATCGGTATAAATAAAATGTCCATAGTTAGTACCGTCTCGCGCGCGCTCGGAAGACGACGTGGAGGAGGAGGAAGCGCGAGGAGATTTCTGCTCTCTTCTCTCTCGTATCGAATCTCCTCGAACGTCGACGACGACATCAATATCGTCTACAACTCTCGCAGATCCGCCTCGACATCGACGACGACATCGACGACATCGAATACGATAAAGAGTGAGAAAAAATCTCAAACTTCAACCGTAGACACGAGAGAGACGAAAAAATTCGAACAAGACGCGCAGTTATGGTGGAGAGAACGAGACGGACCGTTTGGGCCATTACACTCCATGAATCCCGCGAGGTGCTCATTCATACGCGACGAGTGCGTGGAACATTTTTTTAGTAGTAGTAATAAATCTGACGACGACAATGCAAAGGAAAGAAGAGGAAGAAGAATGCATGGTGTGGACAACAAAATCTCCTTCGTTAAACCGTTATCTGGTTTGAGAATATTAGACGTCGGGTGCGGCGGAGGATTGCTGAGCGAAAGTTTGTCGAGACTGGGCGCGCAGGTCGTCGGTTTAGACGCCGGGAAGGAAAACGTGGAAGCCGCGAAGAGGAGACAGAGAGAATCGCAATTGGGAGAGGAGGACGGCGACGAGGATAGCGATGATACGAAAGTGAAGTATATCTGCGATACGGCGGAAGATTTAGGAGAGAAGGAACCGCACTCGTTTGACGTGGTGTGCGCTTTAGAAGTTATCGAACACGTTACGGATCCAAGAGTGTTTGCGAGCGCATTGAGAAAGTTAGTCAAAGACGACGGGTTGGTATTCGTATCTACGATTTCAAAGTCTATGAGAGGTGTTTTAGGTGCTATTGTATTTGCAGAGCGCGTAGCGAGGATGGTGCCGGCAGGGACGCACGACCCGAACAAATTTTTACATCCGTCCGAGTTGGCTACTGTTTTAGAACGCGCTGGATTGAAAACAAACACAATGGCGGGAATGGAATATAATCTCTTAACGAAGCAATGGAAATTGACCGACGATTTAGGCATTAATTACATAGCATCCGCAACTGTGGGCACTTTCGAGGAGGACCTACCATTAGCGCAAGAAGACGTACACGATAAGAGATATCAGGACTAGATTTTCTATCTAGAACATCTTTGATTCCTCGAATACAAGTTTTAGCATATAGCCCATTGTACAAAAAATTACCGTAGTAAATATTCTAGATGAGCTCAGAGCACTTCTCTGGCACCTATGCGCATGAGTACGCCGTCTTCTAGCGATGCTATTTTCAGCTCTTCTGTGTCTATTTTATAATATTTCTTGATCGCGTTCGTGTCCGCGAATCGTTGCAAGTTTTCAGTCGTCGCCGCAATCTCTTCCCCATCGATCCATTTCCTAATTTTTTCTCTGATTTGATCTTCACTATCGCTACCATTACTGCTACTATTCGCGCCTACATCTACATGTTCCTTCTTTTTATGGCACACTCGCGCGACTAATATCGCCGTCGACTCTGGTCCAGCCCCGAACCTTCGAAACGCTTCGTTTATGTTTGTTTTCGGCGAAGCGTTAAATATGATTTCAGAATGTAACGTTTTCGTTACCATACACTTCGTTTCCATCGCCGCGATCGCTTTAAACGTCGCTAATCGAACGATCTTTTCAGTGAATATTGTTTTTGGATTCATCAGCGCGACTTGAACGTCAAAGCTCCCTGATTTTATCGAATCCGAAATCGCTTTTGCATTGGTCACTTGTTCGAACAACATCAGTTCGAGCATAAATTCATTCTCAAATCCATCGATTGGAAATGTTTGGTGATGATCATGATTAGTAGTTTTATCCTCCGTCATGATAATACGTGCGTAACTTCTGTGTGGTTACTTCCTATCACTGTTATCAGCGCGCGACTGCTTTACGAATCTTTTCTCTTATTATTATTCGATGCCGCCGTTGAATTCTTTCTCTCTTCGGAGGACGACGTTACCAGAAAAGGAGCGACGGGTGCTATCGCCGGCAAGTCTCCGGACCACTTGATTTTCGGTTTCGCGATTGGTTCCAGCGAAAAACAAGACGAACAGGACGTCTCAGTGGGAGTTAATTTTGTATCCGATGACGACGACGACGACGATGACGATGACGGCTTCGTCTTCGTTCCCATGTCAAAAACGAAACGAACTCTTTGTTTTGTGTGGGAAGTTTCCTTCTGTTTTTGGAGACGAAAAAATCGCGCTTCCTCTCGTTTTTTGCAATAAAAATTTTTGCAGCTCCTCTGTCTGTGTGACCTAAAATCGTCCTCGCACGAAAAAAGAAGTTGTGAGACCTTTCTCCCTTCACTCATAAAAAAAGAGCTCATTTCTACTAAGTTCTCTGTCGCGTGCGCGGGTTTGTGCGTCTGACAGAATATAAGATTAAGAAGAGTTCAAAGTAGAGAGGATTATTGAAATTCGCTGCTGTTCTTTCGTCGAGCGAGAGAGAGAGAGAGAGAGCGTTTTAGAGAGAGAGAGAGAGAGAAACGAATAACGTAGTTGGGGAAACACGTTCCAAGTTGTAACTTAGAGAGAGAGTGTAGAAGAGAGAGAGAGTGAGAGTGAGAGAGAGTGTGTGTGTGTGTGTGTGCAGAAAGAGAGAAGTAAAATCATGTCAACCGCAGAGAACGAGAGCGCGCCGACGTCGAGCGTTTTATTCGCTTCGCATAAGCACTTGCAGAAGAGATGCGCGAACCAAACCGCGGCGTATTTGGCGTGTAAAAAAGGCAATCAAGACCCGGAAATGTGCTTGAAGGAAGGCGCGAAAGTCACCGGTTGCATGCTGGACGTTCTGAAAGACTTGAGAGGGAAATGCCCGGAAACGATGAACAAATACGCTGCGTGCATGGACTACCGATCGAATCAATTTGAAAAGTGCCGAAAGGAGCAAGCCGCGTTCGAAGAAGAGTGTCCGATATAAAAGAAGTTCATGCGTTCTGCTCCGATCAAAAATCATCAAATCAAAAATGCCTATTATTATTTCATATAGGTCGCTACTCTCGAACAGATCTTAAACGAACGACGACTTTGGTGATATGCGACAAAGGAAAGGAGCGTAGTAGTAAGAGTAAAGTAGTGCGTGTATTTCTAAACAACAATAAAAAACGATGAATAAATTTGAACGTCATTAGAGTATATACTACATAATACAACGTCGTTCTCTTTCGCCGCTAGTTATTGTACTTTCGCGCCGCCCGTGGCAACTTTCACCGCAGCGACCGGTCTTCGCCCGATCGTTATGCACTGGATAGTATCACCAACTTGAAAATCGGTGATATCTTCGAGCGAAACGCCACAATCTGTACCTTTGCCTACGCTTTCAACCTCTAATCTGTGTCTACGAATGGATGAACAGCTAAAGAGGGCATCTTCTTCGTGTATCGGGATGCCGTCGCGTAGAATCCTAAACTTTTCCGTCGCTTTAATGGAGCCTCTCGAGACGACGCACCCAGCCACGATCGAAGCATTGTTCTTTTTCGTTTCGGTCATGTCAAAAATCTGCACGATATCTGCTTCACCGACGATTTCTTCGTATTCTTCCATCGGCGCTTTCAGCGAGAGCATGGCACCGACTTCGTCTAATAAACGATAGATTACGTTTTGTCGTATAATTTGAACCCCTTTTGACTTTGCCAAGCTTTGTAAGCTCTTGTTTGGTTCGCGCACGTTGAAACCTAGAATGGGCGCGTTAATAGCACCGGCGAGCTGAATATCTCCTTCAGTTATTTGCCCAGCTCCAGTAAAGACAACTTTCACGCCAACTTTACCGGTTCCGAGACCAACGACTGAATCTCTCACGGCTTCTGCGGTCCCTTGAACGTCTGCTTTAACGATTAAGTTCAGCTCTTGATATTGATCATCAATCGTTCCGTCATTATCGCTATCATCATCTACTCTTCCGGATAAAACTGATGTAATTGAAGACATTCCTGTCGCATCCGAACTTTGTAAACGTATGCGCTCGAGACGTTCTTCTCGCGCTTCGCTCAAACGTCTCGCTCGTTCTTCCGAAGGTACCGACTGGATTGAATCACCCGCATTTGGGACAGTTTTTAAACCCATCATCTCAAAAGGATCGCCCGGTTCTACTGATTTCAGTTCCTCTCCTTTCGCATTTCTTAATGAACGAACTTTACCCCAGCTTGAGCCACACAGCACAAAGTCACCAACTTCGAGCGTCCCTCGTTTCAATACCGCGCTCACAACTGGCCCTCTCCCTTTATCTAATCGAGCCTCCAAAGCCGCTCCGTGAACGAGCGCTTTATCCATGTTTGTGTCTAAATTTAGAAGCTCTGACTCTAAAAGTAGCGCTTCGGAGAGCTCTTTCAACCCTTCACCGGTGTGAGCCGAGACTCGCACGACTTGTACATTCCCGCCAAACTTCTCGAGCTCTAACCCGAGTTCGCTCGCGACTTGCATTTCCATACTATCTGGATCTGCATTGTGCTTATCACATTTTGTCAACGCGACTACGATTGGCACTTTTGCAACGCGCGCATGTGCACAGGCTTCTTTTGTTTGTGGCATCACGCCATCGTCCGCCGCTACGACTAAAACGACGATGTCTGTGATTGAAGCACCTCTTTGACGCATAGCCGAAAATGCTGCGTGGCCAGGCGTATCTAAGAATGTCAACTCACCTAGACTGCTATCGCTGTTAAACTCTGGAAGCGTTACGACGAAAGCGCCAATGTGTTGCGTAATACCACCTGCTTCACCATCTGCGACTGAAGCGTTCCGCAACGCATCGAGTAAACTCGTCTTCCCGTGATCTACGTGACCCATTACACACACCGTCGGTCGTCTCTTCTTCAAAACTACATTATTATCACGACTACTACTACCTCTTCTACTGCTACTGTCATTGCTATTGATAATTGTAATGTCCACATCCAACTCGGCGGCGATGAGCTCGATGGAATCTGCCGGCACACTCTCTTCGATCGAAAGCGACGTTGAATCTCCGAGTGCCTCTAGCAGCTTGATAATCTGTTCGCTTTCAATGCCGAATGCTCTGGAGATTTCATTCACGGTCGAACCTTCGTTAATTTTCACGTGTCTTCTTTCCACCGCCGCTTTCGCTTTCACTTCCTTCTTCTCTACGACGCGTTCGACTTTCTTCCGCACAGTTCCTTTTCCAGCCACCTTGATCTTCCGGTAGACGCTCGTGAACGGTTGCTTTGATTTTCCTACTGTTGCTGTTTGCGATTTATCTCCTCCTCTCTCGTTTCCTCCTCCTAAGTTGTGATGTTGATCTGCGCCAATCGACGCCGGCGGCAGTTTTTTCTTATTGAACTTCTTCGGTTTCCCGGCGCCGGATGGCGAACGGTTCTGCCCTGGTCTAGCTTCTGCGATCGCGCTCGTTTGAAATTCTCTCATCGCGAACGACGACGATGATAACGACGTGCAGGCGAGAATGTTCGTCCTCCTTCTTCGTTCCTCTTCCTTCTCCTTCTCCTTCGCGGTGGCGATGAGAGAGGAGAAGGACGAAACGAATTGAGAATTTTTACGCAACCGCTTCTCTTGTTCATCTTCTTCTTCTTCGAACTGCAGCAGCGCTGGCGATGCATTCATTCCACCTCTCCCGATTTGACGACTCGCACCATTTCTGTATCTAGACAGAAGAAACATGGTTATCTTCTTCTTCTTCTTCTTCTTCTCCTAAAGGAGAAGGGAGAGGAGAAAAAGTGATTGATATGTGAGCAATTTTTTTTTCTTCTGCTCGATTTTTGTTCGATGCGTTTCTTCTGTACGAGCTCTCTCCTTTTTTTTTCTCTGTCTGCTTTTTGTCTGCTGTCAGGCTTTTGTGGAACCACAAAACGCGTTTTTGAGGGTTTTATTAGGGCGAGAAGATTATAGGGAGAGAGCTAGCTGCTTTTGCTTTGCTTCGCAGAATATATAGATTTTTTAATATATATAACAATGAATGAATGATGATGATGGCTACAACTACTAGACAAGAGTGATGCTAACTTATATATAACTACGCTCTCTCTTTTCCGCTCTCTCCGTTTCGACCGACCCGGGAAGGTTTTCCAAAAGAGAAGTTTTTAACAACATAGTTTTTTTTTTACGCCTTCTTGGCTTCGGAGACGACGGTGTACACCGGAGGAATCGAGGCAGGATCGACGGTCGGATAATTCGTCGGCGCTCGGTTCTTGTCCGAAGGACGGTGCTTCACCGGTCTGTTTTTGCGACTCTCCTTGGCGCCTTTCGGGCGGACGTGGTTAGCCGCGCTAATTCTGAGCGTAGAAATGCCTCCTGCAACGAATGCCATTTTTGTATTATGTAGTTCTTTGGATAACGCGCGCGTTGATTTTTTCTTTTTTATGAGGTATAAAGGGTCTTTTAATCAGGTGCAGTCGACGTCGGCCGGGACAAGACGGCAACAACAACGCTGTTCACTCATCAGCTTTTTTTTTCTTTTTTTTTTTTTATCGCGCGAGAAGAGAACCACAGCCCCGCATCGCTTCCCACCAAAAACTATAGCCACTCGAGAGAGAGGACCAGAAATCTCCTGTGCCTCCGACTTGGATATCTTGAACAAGAGATAAAAAGAGAGTGCGAGAGAGAAATCCAATCCATCTTCTTTACTCTTTTGCACGCGCACCACCATCGTTGCTCCTAGATTAGCTCTTTACGAGAGACGAGAAGCAATCACCGCGCGCGCTTAAATCAGTGAACATACATAAGATCATGTCCGCTTTATCATCCACGATGGTGAGCTCCAGAGTGGTTCGACAATTTTCCTCCTCTTCCTCCTCCTCGTCGTCCCAGTCAACGAGTAGAAGAAAATCTTCCGCTTCTTTTAGAACTACTAAAGTTCAAAGAGGCATTCGCGCTCAAGCTATTCAGCAACACGAAATGACCGAAGGAGGTCTTTTACTCCCCACTGGTTTGTACTGTCCGGACACCACCCAAACGTTCAGACGTAAAACCAGAACTATCCAAATCGGTAACGTGAAAGTTGGCTCGGATCACCCTATTGTGAAACAAACGATGACGACTTCAGATACGAGAGATGTGAACGCGACGGTGAACGAAATCATGCGATGTGCCGACGCCGGGGCTGAAATGGTCAGAATTACCGTTCAAGGTATGCAAGAAGCGAAAGCGTGCCAAGAGATTAAGAACAAGTTGTTGCAAAGTGGCTACACAACTCCCATCATTGCCGATATCCACTTCGCGCCGAAAGTAGCGATGACGGTGGCGGATTGCTTGGACAAGATTCGAGTGAATCCGGGTAATTTTGCCGATGGCAGAAAGAAATTTGAGGATATTTTGTACGAAACGGACGAGGAATACCAAGCGGAACTCGATGAGATTGAAGAAGTCTTTACGCCGTTGGTTTTGAAGTGCAAAGAAAACAACGTCGCCATGCGCATCGGTACCAACCACGGTTCTTTGTCTGCGCGTACTTTGTCCAGATTCGGAGATACTCCAGCTGGTATGGTAGAGTCTGCGTTTGAGTTCGCGAGAATTTGCCGCAAACACGATTACCATAACTTTGTGTTTTCGATGAAGGCCTCGAACCCGTTGGTCATGGTTCAAGCGTATCGCTTGTTGTCATACGAGATGTACAGGCTTGGATGGGACTATCCGTTACACTTGGGTGTAACTGAAGCTGGCGAGGGTGAAGATGGTAGAATGAAGTCTTCCATTGGTATTGGTGCGTTGTTGCTCGATGGTTTAGGGGATACCATTCGCGTTTCTTTAACGGAAGCCTCTGAGTTGGAGATTGAACCGTGCACTAGATTGGCGAATCTTGGAATGAAAGCGTGCGCAGAAAACTTGGGTGGTGAGGACAAATTCACCGAAACGAAGAGAGATTTCCAATCGTTTGAAAGATTTAACGGTGATTTGCCGGAACAAAAGGCTGACGACGCCATCGATTACAGAAATGTCTTACACAGAGACGGTTCGGTACTCAGCGCTGTCACGGTGGAACAGTTAGAATCTGAAGATCAGTTTTACGCCGATTTGGGTTGCATGCTCGCCGTTGGTATGCCTCTCAGAGACATTGCGACGTCTGATTCTATCTTGTTGAGACAAGCCCCGCAAGCTTCTCAAGAAAAAGCCATGAGAAGCATCCGAAGATTGCAAGAGATTGGGTGCGGCGTTCTCGTTCCGGAAGCGGAGTTGAAGAAGAACCCGGTGCCGAACGCGATCGCTATCGTATCTTTGGCTCAAGCCATTGCCAAGGAAGCGTTACCGGAATGCTCCGAACGATTTGCCGTTACCTTGGACGGCTCTGAAAGCAACGAAGATTTAGCCAAATTGAAGGACGTCGATGCCATCATGCTCTTGATTCAAACCGAAAAGGGACGATCGAGAATCCACTCCTCGAGAAGGATCTTTGAAGTATTGCAAACAAACGGCGTGAAGATCCCGGTGATTCACCACAAGCACATCACTGAAGGTGACAAATCTGACGTTGTAATTCAGTGCGGTGCCCAAGTTGGTGGCTTGTTGTGCGATGGTAACGGTGACGGTGTCCTCTTGGAATACGTCGGAAATGAAAACATTCCGTTGAGCTTCTTGAGAACGACTTCGTTTGGTTTGCTCCAAGGCTCTCGCATGAGAAACACTAAGACGGAATACGTTTCGTGCCCATCATGCGGCCGTACGTTGTTTGACTTGCAAGAAGTCACTGCGCAAATTGCTGAAAAGACTGGTCACTTGCCGGGTGTCGCTATTGCCGTCATGGGTTGCATCGTGAACGGTCCAGGGGAGATGGCGGATGCCGATTTTGGCTACGTCGGAGGCGCTCCTGGTAAAATCGATTTGTACGTCGGTAAGGAAGTCGTCAGAAGAGGTATTCCGATGGAAGGCGCAACCGAGGAGTTGATTGAATTGATTAAGGAGCACGGTCGATGGGTTGAACCGAAAGAAAAAGCCGCAGTCGCCGCGTAAAAAGGTACTGTTAAGGAAAGTGGTACCTATCGGGTTCGTCGTCAGTTGTTTTTGACTCTTGATAAGTTTATTAATATTAGCATTTTTGACGTGACTTCTACTCAAAAGTAAATCATTTGTTCTCACTCACTCACTCTCTTCTCTTTCACACTCATATGTTGTTGTTTTTGTTATTGTTGTACTGTTTATATGTTTGTCCCCTCTCTACTAGATTTTATCTAACGCTTGTTTGAAATCTGCTTCGATGTCTGCATAATCTTCAATACCGCAAGCGAATCGAACAAGATTGTCTTTAATACCAATCGCTGCTCTCTTTTCTGGTCCTTGATCCCAGTAAGAAACAACCGTCGGCTGTTCGATCAACGATTCGACACCTCCCAACGACGGCGCAATGTACGGCAACTTGCATTCGTCGATAAACTTGGCAGTTTGCCACAAGTCTCCGTCGACCTCGAAAGAAACAACCCCGCCATATCCGGTCATATACTTCTTCGCTACCTCGTGATCTGGATGCGACTTCAAACCCGGGTAGTGAACTTTTGAAATCTTCGGGTGCGCTTCCAACCATTCGGCTAACTTCTGCGCGCTCGAGTTGTGTCTTTCGACTCTTAAACTCAACGTTTTCAAACCTCTCAAAATCAAATACGCCGCGTGCGGGTCCAAAACCCCTCCGACTATGTTGTGGAACGCTCTCACTTTACTCACTGCTTCTTTTTGTCCAACAATGACACCAGCTAAAACGTCGTTGTGACCACCCATGTACTTGGACGCGGAGTGGATGACCAAATCTGCTCCAAAGTTGAGCGCCTTCAAGTTACACGGCGTCGCAAAAGTCCCATCGATGCACACCAAGCATCCTTTCGGTTTGCACATCTTTGCGATTCTGTCAATATCGACGCACCTTAAATAAGGGTTCGTCGGCGACTCGGAAAAGTACAGCGAACAATCATGTTCGTCCAAGGCTTTTTGCAATCCATCGTAATCGGACGGATCCAAAACCGTTGACGTGATACCCATCTTCGGGAGAAATGTTTGGATGAACTGACGCGTTCTTCTGTAGCAATCCGTCGTGGTGACGATGTGTCCACCAGCCGGAACCAAGGAAAGAAGCATAGTCACCGCGGTGCACATCCCAGAGGCAGACAACAAGCAATCTTCGCCACCTTCCAACAAGCGGATTTTCTCTTCCACCGCCCGCGTGGTTGGGTTCCCATACCTCCCATACTCGAACGACCCGTAGTTACCCTCTTGATAATCAATCAACTCTTGGGTGTCCTTAAACGTATAAGTGGACGTGCACACGATTGGAGTCGTCAAGGAATCTGAGATTCTCGGTCTCCCACCTCTCTCACCGTTGTGAACGGCTTGCGTGGATTCTCCCCAATCGTTATCTGGCGTGACTGAGTTCGATACTGCTTTTATTATCATAGTCTGTTTTTTAGTACAAGTTTGTTGTCTCTTCCCTTTCTGAAGCGAGAGGACTTTGTTGTTCACGATTGCCGCTCTGGCGGAGCATGATGTCAACGCGCCGTTGATCATGTTATGTTGCGTCGTTTAGAATACGTACGGTAAACCTGTTTGTCTGTCTGTCTGAATGCGAAACGCGCGTTAGTGTAAAGACCGCAAAGCGAACAAAATTGTTCCCCGAAATCCTTCTCATCATCTTCCATCGTCCTCCCACACACGTCCTTCCTTCTTTTCGGGTTCCGAGACGACGCGAAGGATAAGACGATAAATACGACGGATAAACATCCATCGCACGCGCTCAAACGAATAGAAACGAGACGATCAACCGTCTAGTGAGACGTTGACGAGGAGATGAATAATTCTTACCTGATATTAGTAAAGTACAGAAGTACGCGCAACGTGGTGGAGCAGGCGTACCCTCAGTAGGACTGATGAGATTTTGTAAGGCGTGCGTGAGGTGGCTTCTTTTTTGCGTCAACAGTAAGCACGCAAATTTATGGAATATTTTTATGGGGCTGACTGACCTCGAGAGAAAGAGGCCAGCGAAGAAAAACAAAAACACAACAAAGCTTTGAAAAAAAAAAAGCACACAAAGTGTGTTGTTGTTGTTGTTGTTGTTGTTGTTGTTCACTCATCTTTCTCTGATGAATACTACTAATACATATTAAATGCTCGCTTGCGATATTTACTCGAAGGAAATGCCAAATCCAAGGTTAATCGGTTGACTTTCCAACTTCCACGGCGCCTGGCTCAACTGAAACTGACTGGCCCCTTCCGACGCTCTCTCGAGAAGGAGGTCCTGGTCGAGAAAAGTCGCGGTTTCTTCCGGGTACCAGACGCCGTAGGAACTTTGTCCTTCCAACATGGCCAATGCAAATGCGGCGACGCTTTGACCGACGCACTCACTCAGTTTGTTGTGCGTGAACAAACTCGTGCTAATCTTGCCGTCCTTCAGTTTGCAGTCGATTTTTATGCTCATCTTTTCTCCCACCGCAGAGTCGACGAGTTTCACCAACGGCATCAAGGCCGAAGCACCTTGTTGCATCAACTCCTTGTTTTCTAAAATATCAGACGGTAATAATCGTGCCATGGCGACCATGGCCGTATTCCAAATACCAGGACTCGTTCCGAAACGAGCTTTGACGGTCGGTACGTTGAATATTTTGTGCGTGCTTTCGACTTCGGGCAAGTTGTAGAGGAAAACTTCGCGTTTACCCACGCCTTTGCCAAAATCGACAACCTTCCGCGAACTCGCAGGTTCCGTCCGAACTTCTTTCCCGTTTTCATAAATCGTGACCTCTTCGCCACACAAAAGGAAACTGGTTGCTAATATCGTGCTGCCTACCCCGCCGGAGCCGGCGGTGAAATAGTTGTACAATAGATACTCGATTTCGTCTTTCTTCTCTCCGGACGAGGACGATGATTCTGCTTCTCCGTCCTGGTCGTTTCTCTCTCTGGCAATCTTGGCATCGCTCAGTTGGTTCTCAATCGCTTTGGCTGCCATGATATTTGAGACGCCCGGGTAGATTCCGCCGCTCGTGATCGCCGTAACTTTACTCGCCTTCGCTTTAGCGTCTAAACTCTTCGCATTCTTTGCATATGAACCGTCGTCACACACGTCCAAGTAGTTGGGTACGCTCAAATTGATGCACGCCTCCAAAACGTTGCACGTTTTCACGGTTTGAAACGGTCCCGCAGTGTTGATGACTAGATCAGCGCCTTTAATGACATTTTCGATGGATTGGATATCGGAGACATCGACTTCACGGAACGTCGTCGTGTTGGACCGTAATCCAGGAAATCTCGAAACTGTTTCCTCGAACGACGCTTTGTTTCTAGAGGCTAAAACTATTTTCGAGGACGGGGAGGATTCGGAGAGAGCTTTCTGAATCGCATTCGCAGCGCTCGAACCGACTCGACCAGTGCCACCGATGATGACAATTGTTTTGTCTCCTTCAAAGGAAGAAGATATGGACGTCGACACCGCTGCTGATTTTTTCAATCGGCGTACCGACGAAGCCACGAGCTGTCGACGGTTGTTATTATCGCGCAGAACACATCGGTTGCACTGGAGTCTTCGTAACGTCGACGGAGAGCAGGAATTAGTGACGGCTGCGCTCATGATTTATTCGTTGGAAAGCGCTTTTTTAGTGCAGATAATCACTCCAAAGCCTTGAATACAGAAGGAGGGAATAAGTAAATCGTAAAAAGAGAAGTTCCCGATTAATCTGAGTAAATAATTGAAAGTTACGGTATACTGGAACTCTAATAATTATTATGACTTGTAATAGAATTTATCCATGCTTCAATAACAGTTTTGGGTGTAAAATATATTAAAGTTTATTTTAATTATTTTAATTATTTTCATTTCATTTTGAATCATGACAAAATAGACAACTACTTGTTCATCAAAAAACAGATACAGGTGCTATATATTATAATTATCGAATAAATTAACATTCTATGGTTTAAATGGAATATAAATCAAATATTACATGTTGACTTTTTTTTATTTATTCCTTTTATTTTGAATAATTTTATTTCTTTGATATGTTCAATGTTTTTCCCGGCTAGTGGCGTGTATGAAGCGTTATAAATATATAGTTCACGAGTATGTATTGATATTTTGTTTGAAAAGTGTCGGGAAAAGTTCATTCTGCGAAAAAAATAAGAAATAAAAAAAGGCAAAGAAAGAAGAAAAGAGTGCCACCTTTCTGTTCGTAACGCTCTGAATAAAGAAAAAAGAAAAAAAAAGTGGCTCTCTTACTCCACTTTTCTTTTTACAAGAAGAGACTAAAACGAACATAATCCGAACCGCTTCTGTCTAGACTGCGTCTATTTTGTTATTGTTGTCCAGGTGGTACTATTCGCACAAAGTACACACCAGTCAGAGGAGAAAACGAGAAATACTTTTTCGTCGTCGAATCGTGATTTGTCGAATTCCAAAAGACGGCATGTTCACCGCAAGAAGATCTGACGACGAGCAAGAGTCGCTCGTCTCTTGTTCGACGAAGAAACCATTAAACTTGATCAAACTGGGCCATTTCAAAACGAGAGCGAGCGAGCACTTAAGAAATGGCAATTATGTTGCCGCATACGAAACGTACTCGATGTGCATCGATATGGTTTTAGAGTCTTCATCGTCTTTACAGAAGAAGAGGAACAAAGACGAAACGCTTGTTCTCGAGTCTCTTTATTGCAATCGGTCGCTAACGTATGCGAAAGCTGGGAAATACACGCTCGCGTTAGAAGACGCTTTGAAATGTGGTGACACGAATTCGAAAGCAAAATGGCGCGCAGCCATGGCGCTAAAAGGATTGAATCGTTTTCCGGACGCTTTAGACTATTTTCATGAAAGCTACCGGTTACTTCCAGAGAGCGAACAGCCGTCTTACTACGGCGAGTACAACAAGGTCATTTGCAACGTGACTAAACGGTTGACGCGAGAAGATTTAGGAAAGTTTGTCATTAAAGAAGTGAATGCAGTGTGTTTACCGCCGAGACTGGAAACAGTGACCGAGTTAGAGCAAGAAGAAGCGATGTTCCGAGTGATTCGAGAGGAACACTCACAAAACCGAAAGCCAGGGGACTACTACTCCTACGTTGCGAGGTGGGTTCTGAAACCAATGTCGCTTTCCATGGCGTACATACAGCGTTCGCAGATGTTTTACAAGGCAAATTGCTTTAAGCAAGCGAGATTGGATGCGGCCATGGCGATTGAAAATTGCAAAGGTGGGGTGAGTAGAAAAGAAAGTATGAAGGAGTCCGGAAAAGATACGAAGGAGGAAGAAGAAGAACAAGAAGAAGAATATAACATGTCGTACAAGGAGGCCTCGATACACGTCGAATACGGCGACCGAACTTTAAAAATCGAACCGTTCGCATGGTATCTTCTCGGCAAAGGTTTTCAAGGCGAACCAGGATTTTCGAAAGAAGACTTTGTTCCAGATCACAACTCCGCCGGAAAGTGCTTCGCCCGGGCCCAACACCTAGACCCCGAGAACGAAATGTATAGAAACGCGTTCCGAGTGATGACGTCGAATTTAGATAATGCAGAAATGTCCGCCGTGTTGAACGACAAGCACGAGCAATACGAAACGTCTGAATTTGGCATCGTTGATTACAATTCGAACATGGATGGAGACGTTTATCTTGGCCATGGGAAAGTCACCTTCGACTGCGTCGACGCAAAGTTGGTGATGTTCACCACGACTTCACGTTTCCAGTTGAGAGAGTACATCGCAGAGAGCGCAAACATCGAATTGAAAAAAGTCTTGATTGAAAGCGTGAAGTTGGTCTCATCGTCATCGTCGACAAAAGAAGACGAAAACAAAGAAAATAACCAAAAAGCGTTTTCTCCCGCTTCTACAAGCTCTCTTTGCGTCGAGTTTCAAATCGATTTTGCAGGCGATAACGAGCACGCGAAGAAATACATGAACACCATCGACAAAGATCAGAAGATCGTTCTTAAAGCGCTCGGTTTAGGTAAGTTTTCATTCGTCGGGATCGAATTCGTCGCCGCAAAGACTCTCTCGTTCAAAGGATATGGTTTCGGCAGAATTTTAGAAGAGGAAATATCCGCCGGAAAAGAAATCGTCGTCGCGCAACGACCGTCGAAAGCAATCGATTTGCCATACCAAAACTATAAGCTCACTCACAGCGACGGGACACCCGTTGAGCGCGTAGAGAAACACGCTTTCGGGATGACTGAAATCCACTACGATAAAGGTCACATGGGACGAAACAAAGAAAACGTATGGGTGTCCTTGATGGATGATTCAATCCGTTGGCGCCAATCGAGTTCGGAAGTCAAAGTCATCGTAAATACAGTTCCAAAAGATCGATACACGAAACACCATCTCGACGTCTCCATCAAAGCAAAATCGTTGAGAATCACCGATCGCGATACGAAAGAGGTGTACGTATCCGGCGAGCTTGCCTATCATGTCCTCCCGGAAAGTTCTTCCTGGTACCACTTACAAGGTGATGGGGAAGATGGCTTTGTTTTCTTACTCGAGAAAGCAAACTTGAAGTTACTCTCGAACGCGGACAATTGCGAACACTCGGACATGTGGTGGGATCGTCTGTTCTGCGCACACTGCAAGATTGCCTTTGACGACTACGATAAAGACTACTCTGACTTGCCAACGCCAATTATGAACACTCACTTGGCGCTCGAACATTCGAAACAATCCGTCTCCCTCATCGAATTTGAAGAAACGAAAGAGCGCGACTCGTGTCAAACTAAAGATGACATCCGCAAACGTGAGCGACAGGAGCGTTTGAACGTCTTGCGCGGAGGTGGAGCGTTCAAGAGTTGGGTTCGCCTCGAGCGCGAGTCGCCTTCAAACGATCCTTTGAGACAAGATAACAAGAAGCGAGCTGGAGGTGACCGAGACGCAGAGTTGTTCGATTAGAATACTTAGTTCTAATGGTGTGGTGATGAGATTACCGGCTACTGTTACACATGCATACAAATAAAGTTTCTCTTACACGTTACACCTTGCACGTATTTTTGCATTTTCTCTCCTGACACCTCACTTTTTGGACGCACAGCCTGATGAGCTCTCCTCCTCCTCCCCCTCCTCCTGTCGCCGGGGATGACAAAAAGAACGACGACGTTCAAGAGGATCCCGGAGGAACGAAAAAGAAAGCGCTCCCGAAAGCCTTGCTCGAACGACTGAAAAGGAAAGGCATCATCGTCAAGGAAAAAAAAGAAGACGCAGAGGAAGAAGAAGAGAAGAAAAGCGACGGCGAATTGAAGAAGAGGAAGAAGAGTGAAAATGGAGACGAAGAAGAGAACCTCCCGCCTCCTCCTCTGCCCAAAGGATGGAGAGAAGGGAAAAGCGAGGACTACGATAATCACTCGTATTATTACAATCCAAAGTTGAACAAGTCGCGATGGACGAGACCGAAGGAGTCGAAGAGGAAGAAAGAAGGAGAAAATCAACTGAAGAAGGTTCCACCGTTTTATTGGAAGACAACCATCGATAAGAAAACAAAGCGGGAATACTATTACAACGAAAAGACGCAATATTGCACCTGGGTGATGCCAGAAGATCCAGCGATGATTGCTAAAATGATTCGATGCGCCAACTGTGGAGGTTTCGGCCAAGGTTTAGTCAAAGAGCACGGGTTTTGTAACCGCTGCGCGCGAGAGTTGCAAGTGAAGAAGAAACAGCCGACAACGAAACAGCGGGGTGGAGGGCAGAAACGGGCGTTAGTTTTGTGATGTACATAGTGATAGATTGATAGTGATAGATAGATGTAGGACGTAAAAGTAGTTCACGGTGTAATATGCGGCAAAATTAGTTAGTAAAAACAAACGGATCACAACCACACTACTCTTGTACAATTTTTTCTGTTCATTCCTCTTCGCCGGAGTCTTCATCATCCTCGTCGTAATCCTCTTCATCCTCATCGCTCGGTATAAATATAAACTCAGTGTTGATCAATTGGGATAGAAGCTCCACGCTTTCTTTCTCTTTTAACGGTTTCCCAACAAACTCGAGCTCGCCATCGTTCGCTAAAGTATACGCTATCGCTTTTCCTTCGTCTGTTTTCATCGTCCACGAAATTCCACCTGCAAAGAACAATAATCCATCGTCGTCGATATCCATAGAGTTATCGTTAACACTATCGATAAACGCGAACCGCACGCATTCGTTTCTTTGCAGAAATCCGGCTTCTTCCCAGGCGTCGTAATCAATTTCTTTTTTGTTTGCGCCAAGTTGTTCGAGAAATCCTTTTTCGTCGAATAACGCAATAGACTCCCCGAACCTTTTAGCCGTGGCGTGTTTTCCCATCCAAACCGCAACATCCCTCTCCGATTTCGGTTCCGCTTTCTTTAAAACGTCCCAGGCATGGGATATGGCATCTTTATCGATGGCTCCAGACATTCCCAGTTTCGCTGGTTTCATCCATGGGTCTCTCCATCGAACGTCTTTATACTTGCTCGATTCTTGTTGCGCATACGACCAAATCATCTCCTCATGCATGGGCGCTAAAAAACCTAAACTTAGCGTCACGGAACACGCTCCTTTTTCGTGCGGCTTCCCTAATCCATAGTGCGCAATTTTCGGCGGTAAATACAAAATATCCCCAGGTTCCAGCAGGAAGCTATCGTCCGCCACAAACTCTTTCAAAATGCGAACGTCTTGGTTTGGAACGAACGACTCGTCCTTATCCGGCCAATACGCCTCGTTATCTGCCACGGACCAAAGCTTATCTCCTATGGCTTGTATTAAAAACACGTCAAAATTATCCGAGTGCGCGCCTACGCCGCCGTCCTCCGGCGAGACGGATGCTTGAATATCCGATATTCTCCATCGCGGAAACTGGGGAAATAATTCCGTAATGATGCTATTCATCGCCGGAATTTTCGTATCTAACTCGTTAATTACCAAGCTCCAAGGTTGATCGTCCGGCAATGTTTGCAGCACTTCTTCCGGAAACGGTCCAACTTCTAACGTCCATTTTTTGTCCTCTCGCACTCGCATCAGGCGAGAACTAAATTCGTCTTCGCACGCAAGACCGGCGAGTTCATCCGTATCTAACGGACACGCGAAGTTCGGAATCGCGTTTCTCATGAGAAGTGGTTTCTTCTGCCAAAACTCTCGAAAGAACTTTTCTGCTTTTTCTTCCTCTAACGGCATCGTAGTCGCCTCCCAAACTTCCACCAAGTTCGCGCTCGTTTTTTTCTTCCTCTTGCGGGCGGTATGGTTTTTGGCGGCAGACGTCGTGAAATTACTACGCCTTCTTCCACTCAAGAAGGAGAACATCTCACGACCAAGAGACGGTCTCCGCGACGACGACGACGAGGAGGAGGAAGAGGAGGAAGAGCCGCAATAGTAGCAGTTTATCAGATTCGCCGTCGTCGGCATCATCGATGATGGACGCATGTTTGTTCGTTCTTGCTTTTTTTTCTAACACGCGCGTGTGAGTTTACTTGAGGTCACGTCAGTCTTGGTCGTTAAAATATTTTCAGACTCCGGACTCCGGAGAGAGAAAAAGCGAAAGAGGCGTGTCGGTTCGGAATTCAGGGTATAGAGGACGACACTCTTCGCGGTCCTCTCCTGCTCTGTCGCTCTCCTCGGGGGTCCTCGACTCCGCGACTCCTCACAAGGGACTCGTCCGGCTCCAAATTTTTTCAAAAAAAAATCAAAAGTGCTTCATTTCTGGTGCTTCGATACACATACTTACACACACTCTACTACTATTCAAAAATAGATAGATACGCTGCGCACATAAAGAAGAGATTACTGTTGTTGAATCACGCCCGAAACGATTAATAGTCTTCCTACTAATACTACAGCGTAAGAAGAAGAAAGCAGAAGATACTACTGAAACTCATTTCTAATCAAAACCAAAAATGGATGTCGATCAGCAACATCACGAAGTGAAGAAGAAAGAACCATGGGTGGACAAATACCGACCGAAGAAAGTCTCGGACGTGGCGCACCAATCTGAAGTCGTCGCGGCTTTGGAAAAGGCGATGGAGACGCATAATTTACCGCACATGTTGTTCTACGGTCCTCCTGGTACTGGAAAAACGACCTGCGCTTTGGCCATCTGCAAACAACTGTTTGGACCAGAGTTGGGTAAAAAAAGAGTGTTGGAATTAAATGCCTCGGACGAACGAGGGATCTCCGTCGTGAGGGGGAAAATTAAAGCGTTCGCATCGACGACGGTAGGCGAAGGGGTGCCGGGATACCCGTGTCCACCATACAAGATTTTGATTTTAGACGAAGCGGATTCAATGACAAACGACGCGCAGTCTGCACTGCGACGGATGATGGAAACGTACTCCAAAGTGACGCGATTTTTCATCTTGTGCAACTATGTGAGCAGAATTATAGACCCGATTGCTTCCCGATGCGCAAAGTTTCGATTTAAATCGTTAGACGGAGGAACAATGCACGAAAGAATAAACTTTATCGCGAAAGGAGAAAATTTACAGCTGGCAGAAGGGACTTTGGAGGCGTTGGAACATGTCTCGGCGGGGGATATGCGTAAAGCAATTACGCTTTTACAATCCGCAGCGTCGTTGTTTGGATCAGAACTAAATGGAAATCGCATTCGCGAAGTTGCCGGGGTGATTCCCGACGAGAAAATCGCAGAGTTGTTGCAACTCTGTGTGGCGGGGGATTTCCAAAAATCGCAAGCGTTAGCAGAGGATATTTTAAAAGATGGGTTTCCTTGTTTGCAAATTTTAGAGCAGTTTGGGTACTATGTAGCCGAGAGCGAGTTGCTCGAGGATGAGATGAAAGCAGAAATTTGCTTGAAGTTAGGCGAAGTGGAGAAGAAATTGATAGACGGAGCGGATGAGTGGCTTCAGTTGTCGCATTGTATCTCAGTTGCAACGATTGTCTGCTCGACGAAACCAGAACCCAAAAAGTAATAATAATAACAACACATTAGGAGAAGAGAAAAAAGGCACACACATTAAGTAGACGCGTTTGTTACAGTAAATCAGCACTAATGATAATAATAATTACCCGTATAATTATAGGAATACTACACTTTTGCCTGCTAGCTAGCTACATCTATTCTATAATCTACCAAAGCGTGGAAGCGCTATTTTATTTCAGCAAGTCGATTCAGTTGCATCTTTTTCCTTTGTGCATAAAGTCACCACGTTCGCATCGACCAATGCTTTCAAAATATCCCCTTCCATCTTAAAGTTGTGATGCGGATGGGCCAACAAACGCTCTGAATCTGCGTATTTCTTGAAATAGTGATATCGCAAACCTTCTGCTTTCATATCGTTCGTTTTTCTCGAGTCGTCCAAGGAAAATCCGTACACAGAAACTCTTTTGCACAAATTCAACAGCAAATACACGCCGAGAAGTCCCGAAGACGGCGTCAATTCTTCTTCGCTATACTTTGCACGATTTTTCTCAAAGTCTCTGAATCCAATCAACGCTGTTCTCGCTCCAGAAACCACGCGGGAAGACAACAATAACGGTTTCTTCATCTCGCTCCGTCTCTTTGCAACTGTTTGCGAAAACGTTTCAAACTGTTTCGTTGTTGCTCTTGAAACAATAAACGTCACATTACTTGGCTCTTGCGCTAATAAATATCTCGCTAAATTACTCGTCCCACCTGGAACGTCCGTATTAGAGACGCCGTCTTCGTAATACACCGTCGTCCACTTGTTGTTCAACATCCTGTATGTCACTTTCGAGCCAACGTATTTCTCGTAGCCTTTCACAGGCGCTTGGTTCACGCGCATTACTGCCTCGTGTTTATCGATAGATTGCCCAAACTGAGTACGTTTTAATATCCCAGAGTTTCCAACTAACGCGCACGATTTGTGTTTTATCCTCGGGCTTTGCTCTGGTAACACTCGATTGACTACATTTTGTGAACTGAACGCATCCTTTTCTCGAATTCTTTTGTGGTTCTCTTGGGAGATGAACAAATCGTCTTCGTCGAAGACGAAGTCGCGCAAGTACGGTTTCTCCTCCGCATTCTCTTCCACAGATAATCGCCAATCTTTTGAGTCGTCTTCTCCTCCTTCCTCTTCCTCCTCGTCGTTAATGGAAGAAGTTCCACCACCGCTCTCGCTACTCTCCACAAAGTCGGATTCGTCGATATCATAAACGTCTAAATCGCTCAGCTGATACGAGGCTTCACCGGTTGGCATTTGAGTGGAAACGCGAATCAACGAGGTGAACCAGAAGAATGTCACGGAGAGAAATATGATTAACAGGTAAAATTTCTTCCGTTTTTTCCGTCTTTTCGTGCCGCCTGCTCCATCGTTGCCGCGACGCAGCAGCTCCGACATTTCGTCGCGTGAGATTTGTACAGAAATGCATCGTCTATTTGGTCGATTTCAAAAATACGAGTCGCGAGGAGGCGAGATGACAAACCGACTTTAATATAGGAGGTAGATAATAACGATAATATCTCTTCTTTTCTCACTACAAAAATACAATAAGAATCTCATCGCCTCCTTCTTTGCTCTTCTTTTTCTTTCTTTGAATAAAACACTTTCCAATATGACTTAGTTGGATTGAGACCAAACCTCGCACTTTCATCCGCAAACCAATAAACCCAGGTTCGAACGCACTCGTTATTTTTTAAGTCGATAAAGCTTGGTATCGCGTCTAGATCCATGAAGTGTGGATGTTCGTATATGAACACTATGGAAGTACAAATTAACGCCAGTAACATGTACAAGGTTGATACTGAGAAGAACATGGACATGCAAAATAAAATGGCTCGCAAATCGGCGTAAAATATTTGTATGTCTTCGCCGAAAAGATACGTGCACATCATGCAATTGAATCCTAGTATAGCCGATTGCCACGTCATTCGGTAGCCGACGTTCCAGCACCACGTTTTATAATAACATCCCTTACACGAAGGGCTCAAAGTGGCGAACAAATAGTTCGCTCTATACGCGATTAATGTATCCAATTGAATTCTTCCCAGAACTGGTTTGTGATCCATTGCGGACGCTTCTTTTGCCATCTCGTGTTCGACGATTTGAGAGGAAAATTCGTGCAACACGTGCGGATCGCCGTGATAATACCCATCTTTATGCGTCAATGAACAGCATATAGGGCACGTACCTCGCACTGGGTTGTTTGTAAATGGACACCTCATTGCGTTGAAGTTTACGAACAGTTCCTCCTCTTCGGTTCTTTGGAACAAACTTTTCATGTTCCTCCACGGTCTCTTATCGAAACTCGATCGGATCTTACCGTACTTGTCCGTGTCGAGAAGAATATACGCTAGTGCGCAAAATAAGAGCATTAAACCAGCCACACCTGTGGTGAAGTAAACTGTTTTTGGAAAGAAAGTAGAGAGAGAGAGAGAAGAAAAGTCAGTAGCTGCTCAGACAGAACCAAAGCGAAGGAGAGAGACAAAAATACGACACAGCGAAAAAAAGACGACTATATGAAGAAGACGCACTTCCGAGCAAGTACATGTAAGTCGTTTTCTGTGAAAGCAGAACTATCCGCAAGAATAGAGTACATCCAATTGGAATATACGCGCGCCATCTCATGGTATTCGCGATACCGAACGGTTGGAAGACAACTTGAAAGACAGTCATATCTTAAAAACTTTGACCGAAATTTTTGTAAGGAGGAGGAGAGAGAAGCCATCGAGGAAAAGCAAAAAAGACAGAGAAGATGGTCGGGGTACAATTATCAAATTATATTTTCTCTCTACTAATCAGTGTGTGTAAGTCCATATTGTATTGTGACGAATCCTATGCACGCATTACTTCTTTGCATCCTCTTCTTCCCACGCAGGGTTCTTCTTCATAATGACTACATTTTCCAAGTTCGAGGTAATTGGGATGTATTTCCCGCTTTCTAACTCAGCCCGGTCGCCCGCAGCTAATAATACCGGCGTCGTATGGGTCTGGAAGCCGGTGATTGTTTTCGGTCTACCAGCTTGGCCGACAACATCGACAGCCTGGCCAACTCTCACGGGAATTGGTAAAGCTTTACCTTCTTCATCGACACACATCAACATGCGCGGGACGGCTGCTGCAAAGAGATAATAAAGCATGTAGTGGTGCTTTCCTAAAATTGTATGCTTCATGTTCAAACCAGCGAAGCATGTGATCATCAAACCAGCCAAGGAGACGCTCGATTGCAACGTTCTGTCAGAATGCGTCGGAGATAAGGTGAGTAAACCTTTGCCCAAGTGCACTAACCCTTGTGAAACGCGGACTAAAAACAAAAGACTCGGTTCTTTGTAGTAGTAGCTTGTCAATTGTCGAAGTTGGTGCGCCAAGCGCGCGTTGTTCGTACCAGCGCCGACAATACCGAGAGCCAAGCAAGCAGTTTGAGCGATTTCTTCTGAGTTATCGTGCGATAATCGACCTAATTGATCGGTGATTTCTAACTTCGGATCGGAGGTGTGCAACATGGCTAAGCCGAGAGGGATGGCCAATTTCACAGAGTTGTCCCCGTACTGAATCAAGTGATCGTACGAACGGATTGCCATGTCGCGACCGAGGTCTTCACCCATTGCAATAATAGCAATACCTAGGCAAGCCACCGATTGCGCATCTAATTTCCAACTGTCTTCTTCCGTTGATTCTTCCGTTGTTCTGTGTTCACCGCATTTCGCAAGCAAAGCTTGAACTTTCAAGACATTACCCGAGCAAGCGTAGGCGCAAACGTCAAGAACGACTTGGCAATACTCCGAAATACGTTCAGGAAAAGTCTTCGCGACTTCATACGTCGCTTCAACTTCTTGCTGCCTTTGCAAAAACATCAAACCGAGACCTAAGCACATCAAGTGCGCGAATGGATCTTCGAGATCCTTCTCCGGGCGAAGCATCAATGCTTGGACGATGGACTGAACTGACTCCTCGTGGCATGTGCCACAGTAAACTAAACCTAACGATAAAGCAGCAAAGGCGCAAACATCCATTGGCGCGGATTCATCCGTCACAATTGGCGTCAAGAGTTCAGCCACTTCCTCTTTCTGGCAACCGGCATACGCTAAACCCAAGCCCATGATTGCACCGATTCGAACTGATGAATTATCTTTGTTGACGGATTCGTAAAGCAAACCATAAGCTGGATCGCAATCGTTTCTAACGTTCGTGTTGATCAAACCGACAGCGAGGAGGCCACCGGCAACGACTAAAGGCTCTTCGGAATACAAGAACGTATCCACTTGAGGCAAACCACCTTCAACGTCCCACAACAACACTGATCCTAAACTCGCAGCCGCAGACATCTTCCCGTGGTCTTTGTTTTTGAAAATCCAGGAAACGTTGGAGGAGCCGCCTTCGCCAGATGCGCCCTCCGCGGATTGCGCGGTGAGCAACTTATCGTGACCGAAACCAGCGTTGACGAATGCGTTTACAAACGTCGCGGCTAAATTCGCGCGAGCGCTATCTACGGCGGGCCCTGACGGCGCTCTGCCTTCAATCAAATGTGTTTTGTAAATGTCCTCTGGTAACTTGGCTTCCATCACGTCCAAATCTCTCGCTAAAGTCAAATAATTTTCGCAAAGCTTCGAGTTTGACATGATCAACGTCAACTCTTCCGCATCATCGCCATCTTGTTCGCACGGTCCTTCGTCTAATTTCAACGGGTGACCGTGTCGAGCGAGAATGTAACAGAGCTGCTTCTTTTCTAACGGGTCTTTTGAGGCTAAAAATGTTTCTTCGATCGTACTTTGCACACCAATCTTCAACGCCACTCGCATGGCGTCACACAGCTTGTTCACTTTCATGAAAATCTTGTGCGCGGTGGACAAGACGATACCGTCTTCCGGCTCCGGCAAATAGCTCGAGCACGAGATCAAATACAAACACGTGCGCGAGTAATTATTCTCAGTCACGTGGTCGATCAAAAACTCCAACTTTTCCACTTCAATCAACAAGTCCACCGCCTCGGGCTCAGCGTTGTGCGACATGTGAAACGGTACGATCTCCTTCACCAACTTCATCAAATCGTCAACCTCTTTTTCTTTCGCGGTGACTCCTTCTTCTCCTTCCTCTAAGTCTGCGCGTCGATGGTACTCGATACCGATTTCACTCGCCAAGTTTCTCACGTACTCGTGGCCCCAAAATCCAACCTCTTCTCCGCTCCCTAGCATCTTATACTTCAACGACTCTGGAATCACATTCTCTCCCGGAGCATCTGTCATGGATAAAACTGAAATAACATCCGCTAAAAGTTTCTTGTTCGTCGCATCTTTGATGGTTGGGTATTGGTCTTTGAAAGTTTGCAAGTGAGGACGCAAGAATTTCAAAGGTTTCGGCACCGAAGTCATCGAACTGTTCGTTTTGTTCGTAGTAGTAAAGAGGATAATTGATAGAGAGATGAAAGAGCACGAGGTCAGTTGTGGGTGCGATGGCGTGAGAATGAAAGAAGGAAAAGAAGAGAGAGAGAGAGAGAGGAAAAAAGAAGAAATCGATCTTCGAACGTCGCGTTCGTACCTCGTTGCCGTTTTGATCTCCGTACGCATGCTCTCCAACGCCAACTTCGCCACGCCCGCCTTGGAATCCATGACTCTTTGAACCAATAGTTCCAAGTTTGTTTTCAGCTGAAGATCTTCCTCGGATAATTCAACTTCCGCCGGTTTCGCGTCTTTACCACCAGTCGTTCCGTCTTTCGCAGAAGACTTCTTCTTCTCATCCTCAGATTTGGAAGACGACGACGGGGCGACGTCGTGCTTTTTAGGCGTTTCACCCATCGCTGGTGATTACAGATTTATGCGCTCTTTGCTCTCGCGCGTAAGAAAACGAATATTTCTTCGTGCGTCTCGCGTTTCCCACAATCTGTTTCTGTTCAAAAGAGAGATAGAGAGAGAGATAGAGGGAGAGTGCGCGTGCACAAAAAGTTTGAAGACGATCTGGCGATGGAAGAAAAAGTCGGTCTGTGTGTGTGAAAAACAGAAAAAGTTTTGAAAAAATGTCTTCTCTGGACAACGCGAGAGAGTACTTTGTCGTGTTGGCGAGAGTCAAAAAAGCTACCCACCGCTCCTCTTCAAAAACCACGCTATTTATTTGTCTCCGTCGATGGAATACTCTCTGGCCTGAGCTTTCGTGAGCTCTCGCAAAATCATCGTCGCGTAATTTCCAGCGCCGAGCTTGAACGAGAGCTTCGCGGCAAGAAGCTTCCCTACTTTTCCCGACTCGTTCGTGCCGTCTTCGTCGCCCTCGTTATTCTTCATCTTCATCTTCTTCTGGACGAAAGCGTCCATGTCTGTTGTCACTAAATCTATTTTCGGATCGTCGTATCGCATGAATTCGCACTCCAAATCTTTCGGTTTTAGGAAGAGTCTGCGATAATCGCCTGGGTACGATCGCATGGAAAATTCCATGATGGAATGTTTCGTGTGCTCTAAGTCTACGCCGTCTTTATTCACGGCGAGCTCGTGAAACAGAGCTTTGCCATCCAAAGTTTTTTTTTCGCCGTCCTCGTCGTCTGCTTTGGTTAACGTCCAACAGGGGTAGATAACCGCGTGTCCAGGAACAGGTAAAACTACATCGGAGGGATCAAAAGCGTTCTTCGCGATGTCTTCAGCCGTGACAAGTTTCACTTTCTTCAAATTTTCGCCGCGTTTGAGACATTTATCGTACGCTTCGTCCGAAAGTTTTTGAATCTCTTCTGCTGTTTTATTATCATTGTCATCGTCTATGATGGCGACTAAATCACCCTCGACGACCGTGTTGATTCCAAATTTTCGGACGCGTTCGCTAGCAACTATATTCCACAAGTAGCTTTGGTATGCGTTAATATACATGCGCTTCATCTTACTCGGAATGGCATTTAACTGTCCGCTGAAATCCTTTTCGCGTCCTTTTGCCGCTTGCACTTCCAATATCGCGCGTTCTATGTGCATAAATCTCGGAATCGTTCTCAACGCTTCCTGAGCGTCTTTAGTTTCTAAATACCTTTCCTTTGCTCGCTTAATCTTTGCAGATTCTTTCATCTTCGGTTGTAATATGACATCTATGGCTTCCTTGAACTTACCATTTAATAGCAGTGCTCCAATTTTGTGCGTCGTACCAGTTGATGTCTCTGATGCATCCTGCGTTGTCGACGATACGTTGCCAAACCGCTGAGCTCCGAAATAGTTAATCGTTCCAGTTTCCCGCAAGGCGTTGATACCAGCTATTACGGTCTCTTTGTGCAGTTCATCTATGCTTCTAAGACAGATGGTGAAAGCGTTCCCCATCGATTTGCCAAAATACAGCGGTCTTTCGACGTAGGTAAAGTTACCAATCTTTATATCTTTACATACTTTGTTCATAGAAGCGAGTCGCTGTGCTCGGTACTTATAAACTGAAATTCTTTGCGTTGTAACTGCTCGTTTATCCTTCGTACCAGCTATTTGAAACCGTTTTGGGTTACATTTCAGAAGGTTTCCGAGTTGATTCAGCGCGTCTGTCGTATCTCTTCCTGATTTACACATCACGAATTGCAAAGTTGTTGGAAGATCTGCGGGCCATTTCGGTCGCGTATCTGGAGTAGCTTTTTTGTGCCGTTTGTTATTTTTATTTCCATCATCGTTGTCTCTTGCGCCTCTCTTCTTGCCTCCACCCGAGGACGGGTGCACGCGAATGCATAAATTTTGCCCATTTGTCGCGTTCGGATGGCCGTTGTCTAGCGTCACAGAATCCGTATCGAGTTGAAACTGCCGAAAAAATGCGTGCAATTGCTTTCTGTGCTCTTTATCTTTCGATGGTGCTAAAACTAAGGGTTCAATGATGCCATTTTCTCCATTATCGCCGCCCCCGTTGCCTTCAACCGGTGCAGCGGTGGTTAGGGGATTCGTCCCTCGTCTCACCCCTGGCGTATTCAGAAACGCGCGCAACCGCTCAACGTCGTCCTCGTTTCCTGAAATCTTCCTGAACTCTTCAAATATCTCTTCTTTAACGACGACGACGACGACTGCATCACCGTCATCATCATTGTTATTTCTCTGCTCAGCTCCTCCGGAGCTATTCTTCTTATTCCCGTCGCCGCCGTCTTCTTCCTCTTTCGTTGCGGTGATTTTGGTCACCGTGTTTTCCAACAGCGCCTTCTCTTTCCTCTCCAACTCTCGATCGACGGTCGGTTCCAAATCGGTCAACGAGCACACCTCGCCCGTTTCGGTGATTTCCTTTACGATGAAGTCCGAGTGCAACCTTTTAAATATCGCCGGAAATCCAGAGAGGTTGTTCGCGAACAGTTCTAAACCGATTGCGCATTCCCCTTTATTCTCGTTGTTTACGGTTGTTGTTGGTGTTGTCGGTGGAGCAGACATTTTTTTGTCGCGAGGAGAAGACGAAAGAGAGAGACGAGGAGGAGAATTTTCGTATTTTTTTTAGGGTACAGACACCGAAGGTAGGTAATATAAATGTAGACGAGCGGCAGCAGAAGCTTTTGTATAATAATATATATAAAAAAAGTCAGTTTTAGAACTCAAAGTCTTCTACTTCCATGTCGTCGTCAAAGTCGAAATCCATCATGCCGGCGTTCATGTTGCCGTAGGATTGATCGAGCATCATGAAGTTATCAGCTTCGCGGTCGATGGCTTGGAAACCCATGCCGGTGGACGACGTTGCGGGGTTCGCGTTTGGAGGTAAAAAGCCCGCCGCAGCGGCGCCGCCGTTAGTTTGGGCGTATTTTGCCACGGCGGAAGCCAAAGCGGCGAGTAAACCCCAAGAAGAGAACGCGTTGTTTGAAGCACCGACCCCGGCAAATGCTAACGGACTTCGCGGTGGGGTCTTTAACTTCACGGAGAAAATCTCGCACGATGAGACCAAATCCAAAAGGACGTCATCGGAAGTTTTGAGTTCGTCACATAAACCTCTCTTCATTGCATCCGGGCCAAACCAAGTTTCTCCGGTGGCAACTTCGTCAATATTTAACGACGGTCGATTGGTGGAAACGAAGCCTTTGAACAAAGTCAAAACGTCTTCGATGTCTTTCGTCGTCTTGATCAAATCTTCTTTGGTAATTTTCTTTGTTGGAGTGATCGTGCGCTTATACTTACCGGCGGTGATAGTCGCAAATTCGATGCCTTCATTCTTTAAGCGTTCGTAGACGTTCGGGACGTCGCTGATTACGCCAATACTACCCAAGACGGCAAAAGGCGACGCGACGATTTTATCAGCAACGCACGCCATCATGTAGCCGCCAGAAGCGGCGACTTGTTCGACGCATATCGTGAGCGGTAAACCGGCAGCTTTAATTCTAGTTAACTGCGCCGCAGCTAAACCATACCCGGTGACAGTGCCACCTCCCGTGTTTAACCTCAAAATAACTTCGTCTCCTCGTTCTTTCTTTGCGGATCTCAACAATCCGGTGACTTCTTCTCTCAACTGCGCGGCTTGTGAAGCTTGCACATCGCCAAAAAAATCGAGCACGAAAACGTGTTTCTTCGAAAGTTTATCCTTCGGTCCAGAAACCTCGTCAACGTTGTTCAACAAAAGAACATCGCTGTTCGCTTGCCAACCAAACGTTTGGTTCGGGTCTTTTAATACATCTTCGAGGGATTTCAACTTGGATTTTGGTATCGCAGCGGCAACTGCGGTTAAATATTTATCTTCGTTGAGCATGCGCTCGGAAGCGATGCGACCGAGTTCTTTTGCCTGTTTCGACGGGTTTTCTTTGCCCATGCCGAATTTGTTCTTAATGTTGTTCATAATATCGCCGTCTTCTTTGGACGACGATGCGCCTTCATTTTTCTCGTCAGAAGATGAGGAAGAGCTCGGCGACGAGGAATCTTTCTTCTTGGCACCGAGCTCTAAAGCGGTTTTCCTCGAGGATGCCGTGATGGCGTTCATCTGCATCTTCAATCTGTCGTCAACTTCCTTCCACTTTTTTTGCGCCTCAAGAATGGCGTTTCGTTCTTCCGAGGACAGCTTACCCAAGGCGTCCGCGTATCTCTTTTCGAATTTCTGTTTGTTCTGTTGTCTCTTAGCGGACGTTTTAGAAACCGTTGCGGCTTCAAACTGTAACGCGTACGAATCCAATCGATCGTTCAACCGCTTGATGGATAAATACGGTTGCGTTCGCGGCTTCTTGCCCATCTGTCCGCCTTTGAGGAATCCAAAAGGCGAGGACGACGAACCGTCTTCGCTTCCGCCGGACGAAGACTTTCCTCTGCGAGCGCCAGAAATAATCATCAAAGCGACGATACCAACCGTAACGGCTGGGACGCCCCACGAGATCAACGTTTTCATGGTGTACATGGACAACTCGTGAAACTCTGGTGACGAGAAAGCGTTCGAGACCGAGTCGAAAGCACCGGCGGCGAACGCTTTTGGAGAGAAAACCAAAAAGGGTGCCACAGAGAACGCTTGCAACAGCACGTTGTTGTTGCTGTTGCTGTTATTGCTATCAATGTCAGAAGAAGAAGAAGAGGAAACGATCAAATCCCTCTCGTTTACATCGTCTTTACTTCGCATTCTGGTGACGACGTTTCGATTTCTGCATTTTTGGATTTTGGAAGAAACCTTTCCGGAGCGGGCGACGAACGCCGACGAAGACGCCAACGGCGGCGCGCGCGCGGCGGTCGCGAAAGAACTCATTTTCGCAGAGCGTTTCTTTTCAAGGTGTGTGTGTGTGTGTGTGTGTTTGCAAATATGTATACACACACGTTGAAATAAGTGCGGTAGATATTAGATATATATGAACACTTGGACCGGAAACAAGTGACATAGGCACACTAACACACACACGCGACCTTCAATTTTCGTGGCTGCGAGAGCGCTGCCAGCGAGGAAAGTCGCGGCGGAAAACGCTTTCCGCGTTTCTCTTGTTTTTTGGTTGTTGTCGTGCTTCTTCTTCAAAATTTTTCTTGTTTTCGTTCTCGCGCGCGTATCTTCCTTGACTTATTTAAACGATGACGACGACGATGACGACGATGGGCGCTGCATCATCGTTATCAGCAGCAGCAGCGGCAGCATCAGCGGGCACGATGACGTCTTCCTCTTCTCGACGTCGCGCGCTTTCCCAGAAAGCCTCTTCTTCTTCTTCTTCTTCTTCTTCTTCCTTGTTTTTCGATTGCGGGAGGAGGAGAACGACGAGGAAGAGATTAATGCTCTCTTCTCCTTCAGCGGCGTTGGCGGATCAACAACCATCGACGACGACATCAAAGAAGAACCCACCGTTATCGTACGAGTTAGTTCAAGGCGCTCTGGTGAAATACACGATCGAAGATAAAAAAGGACCGCATCCACCGACGTGCGTTTTTCTCCACGGCATTCTCGGTTCTCGTCGGAACTTGTTGTCCTTCGCGAAACGAATGGCGGAAGAGATGCCGAGTTGGCAATTTTTATTGGTGGATTTACGATGCCACGGTCAAACGAACACGGACAGCACGGAGAGCGGGGAGAGAAGATCTGGGGAAGACAGCGTGGAAAGCGCGGCGAGAGATGTTATCGAGACTTTGCAGTCGCTGAAGTTTTACCCGCACATGTTGGTCGGGCACTCGTTCGGAGGGAAGGTGGCCATGTCTATGGTCCATCAGTTCTCGCAAGGCGAGCGTAACAAGGTTTTACCGAGACCAGTGCAAGTGTGGGTGTTAGATACGGTTCCGGGCGATGCATGGGCGAGGACTGGTGACCACCCGAAAGATACCATTAATTTTGTGAGAACTTTGGATACGCCGTTTGCGTCGAGGAAACATCTGGTGGATTCGTTGACTGGAGCCGGGTTTACCATCGAGGGTGCGCAGTGGATGACGACGAATTTGAAGCCGGCGAAAGATGGAAAGAAAGGCGAATTAGATTGGGTGTTTGATTTAGACGGGATTAAAGATATGTATTCGAGTTACGAGGCGACGAATTTATGGCCGATGCTCGAAACGCAACCGAAAGGTTTAGAGGTGGATTTCGTTCGAGCGGAAAGATCGGCGTTCGTTTGGGCCGAGGAAGACGTGAACAGATTATTGAATACCGGAGCGAGAATACACTTCTTGGAAAATAGCAGTCACTGGGTTCACATCGACAACCCAAACTCGCTGTTACAAATCATGAAACCGAGTTTTGAGTCGTTCAATCGAAGACGCTAAGTTATATGTATTTTTTAACGCGATAGATAGAGAGCAAAAGGGTTGTTTAGAATATAAATATGTAGTAGCACATGCATCAACATCAAAAGTTACAGTAACAAACGCAACAAAAACACTTCAATAACTATTTTTATCCACCTAATCGAATGCTATGATCGTCCGCTTTCTCCTTCATTTCCAAATCTCCGACGTCGAATTCCTCAACTTCCGCTTCGTCGCAGCTTATGCTTGTCCCGTCAAAGCTCACCTCGCACTCTTCGTTCAAATCTTTCACGTTGGTAACTCGATACGTGCCTTCCGCTAACCCTTCGCAGACCAAACAGCCTTCCTCCACGACTTCGCACTTCACCTCGCACCCTTTCTGTCTCTCCGTGTCGCATCTGGGCGCTAAAAACTCCCCCTCTTTGTCGTCTTTTGATTTCTTCGTCCCTCCCCACCACGCGGAAACTTCGTACGTTCCCGATGGGATATTTTCGGATATGATGGCCCCTTTCTCCGTGACCACGCAGTTGTACCCTTCGTCGATTCGCGGTTTTTTATACCGAAACGTTGAAGAGCTCTCTCCCGAAGCGGCGAAGACTTTCATCGCTCTCGTTTGTCCCGCATTCGCATTCGTGACGGGGAAATAATGGATCGTCGTCGGATTTTTTCTACTCGAAAGTCTCGACGACGACGACGAAAGCGAGACGACGCTCGCGAAAGTACCGACGCCAATGCGCGCCGCAGCCGCCGCCATCATTACTATTCTCTGTCTTTTTGTGTGCAAGCGTGTGCGTTTTTAAAAGTGTCGCGTCGTCGGTCGTTGAGAGAGAACCGTGTACCTTTTTTTTTTTTTAACGCCCCGCGGTGCTGACTCATCATCATCGCTCGTTTTTTTCTTTTTTGCCCCGCAAAAATTTCTCGTAACTCTCTCTGAATCTGAATCTTCTCCTTCACGACGTGAGTGTTCTTGAGTGAGACAGAGACAAACGAGCAAAAAATTCAAAACTGCTCTCTCTGTGACTCTCTCTTCTCCTCTCATCAACATCACACAAAGTTACTTTCCTCATACGCATAACATCATGGAAGCGGCGGAGAAGCGAGGCAAAGTGCGGATAATAATCTGCGGCAACGCCGGGTCCGGGAAGACGACTTTATTGAGACACGTGAGAGATGACGTGGACGTATCGACGACTCTTTCGGCGGCAACGAGCGGCGGCGGCAGCGCTGGCACGAGCACCGCGAAGAACACCGCCAGTGCAAACGTTAATACGAAAATGATGCACCAACACCAACACAATCTTTCCTTACTGGTGGAGAACGTGGAAAGGACGATTGGATGCTCCGCGGACGTTAAATTGATATTCCACGAACACGCGAGGACGGAACATTTTGTGGAATTGTGGGACGTTGGCGGGCACGACCAGTTTAAAGACGATCGAGCGGCGTTTTTTAGGGACATAAATGCGGTTATTTTAGTACACGACGCGTCGCAGAAGAACAGCGCTTTAACTTTGGAAAGATGGGCGAGAGAAATTGCGCAGCAAGGGACGTTTGTGGCACCGGATACGCAAATACCAAATCCATGGGTGACGAGTACGAGAGATCCGCACGTTGTGTATGGGTTTGGGGGGTTACCAGTGCCGTGTTTGGTTGTATCAAACAAGAGCGATAAAGCGTACGTTCTCGGGAAAGGGGATGTGGCTGGATTGAAAGCAAAGACGGCGTTTGGCGGATTTTTGAAAAGGATTGGGTTAAGATTGCAACCAATACTTCCAACGACGACGTCGAGTAGTAATATTAGCGGTAGTAACAACATGGGGCTCATTGACGAGGATTATAACGATCTAGTTTCTTCGCAAGGCGGTTCGCCGACGCTCGGATTTCGAAATGCGCATCATCATCGTCAAGGCTCGGGCGGGAATAATATGGATTATTTCTTAGACCCGAGAGTACCGAGAGGTGCGTTGGATAAAAGGCCAATACCGAGAGGTCTGAGGTGCTCAGCTTTACACGGGCGCGTTGATCATTCCTCGTTCGACGCCTTCTTCAAAGAGATTATCGATCGGAGGTATTATTCAAACCTTTCCGTAAATCTATCGTCTGTGCCATCGATTCAAAATCATGCGCCGGGTTCATCAAACTTGACCAGGCGTTCGTACGATGCGTTTGAATTTAGCAATGATTTAGTTTAGAAGTCTATAGAGAAGCTATGTATATTGTACAACTATTTTAATTAGATCTATTACTAGTACTTTTAAAAATTGAGGCGTGCACATGACTCGTAGGAGTCTAGAGAGATTTTCATTTTGAATTTTCCCATAAGCTCTCGCAAAGCTCGCGCGCACGTTGGATTCTCACCGCTCGCACTTGGAACGACAAGAGATTCTACGATTGCTTTCGCATCAAACAAACGAGCTTTGTCTTTCCTCTTTTCCTCTTCGTCTTCGAGGGCCGAGCAGACGGCGAAAGGGAAAAATTTCTTTCGAAAGTCCCACGAAGAAGAAACGATTTGCGAATAGATAAAGCCTCTGTTCGTCTCGCGACCGAAACGCAAACAAAGAAACATCAAGCACGAGCACGCTTCAGATTCACCACTTCTGGTAAGATCTTCATTCATTCTTTTGATCAAATGACACGCATCTTCAATCAACCGTTTCTTAAATTCGAAAATACCTTTCATCCGTCTGGCGCCCAATTTTTGTATCTCAAAGAAGTCTTTCTCTTCGTGAACGTCGAGCGCAAAGTGCAAGAGCTCGTCCCGACGCAATCTCTTTGTATTCCAACGAGCGATTGGTAAAACGAGATCATCCGGGCGTACTACATCTACACCGAGTAGAATAAGCCTGGATGCTAAGACTGTTAAGACGTCGTCATCGCATCCTTGGCGAAGCGTCGTCGAGAATTTTACCATCGTGTCTTTGTCCATGCGTCTCGTCATATTTCTCAATCCTTCCGTGGCGTACTTCAAAGATTCTTTTTCGAGCCTCGTTCGTCTCAGAAGCTCAATCAGAAGAGTTTCTGCAAAACTAGACGTCGCAACGTCGATCTGAAGAGAGCCAAGCCACATATATTTCAATACGCGCGTAGCGTCAGAGTCATTTTCGCATTTTTCATCGTGAAGCGCTAGAGCCGCGTAGAGAAGATCTGCATCTTCACTCTTCGCTGCCGCTTGGATAGCACTGAGTATACTCACATCATCGATGTCGACATTACCTACGTCTTTATAATCCGCAATAACGCGATTTACAATCTCCCCTCCAACGTGTTTTGTAGACCGAGATGAGGCGAAGCGAACGACAGAGTTGCGTAACTTTTCTTCTCCATAATACCGACGCAATAGAGACAGGTACGGACCGTCCCCGTTCGGTAAGGGAATATTAGCTCCGAGCATTGCAAGAGCTTCGAGTGCGTTTTTCTTCTTGCGAAATTCTGCGTCTACGGCAAACAGTGCATCGAGAAGTTTCGAGGAACACGCGCCGAGATCTTTCCCATCAACTCCACCACTTTTTTGCTGTTTTGAGACGTCCCTGGCAGAGAGTATAAGCGTTCGCGCAGATATTGAAGCGAAGCCTAATGCCAACGATGTAATATCAGAAATTCTACAACTCTTGGGACTGCTGCCGGTAGTAGAAGATGATATACTCTCCAAAGCCTTGAGAAGCTTCTTGGCCAAATCCTGTCCTCTTCCAAAAAGTAATGGTCGAACGAAATACGATGCATCGTCCACGAGAGAAGAAGAAGATGACGATGTGCAAATAGTACTGCGCTTTGGTGGAGATGGAAGCCAACACCACGATGAACTCGAGCCAGCGAGTAACGCACTTGCACCAAGTATAGCAGAACACCTATCTTCAAAGCACAGTTGGCGACGCATCGCAGTAGAAATTAGAACGGTGACAATCTTCTCGCAAATTGCGTTTTCCAAGGGGATACCTCTCTCCAGTGCAAGACTCGCGAGAGCACCTAAAGAAGCCGTGGCGGATGCCTGCTCCTCCTCAAATAAAACGATGCGTAAAGTCGCTTTTACAGCTCGAAGTAATAGCTTATTATTCTCGCTCATTCTTTCTTTCAAAACTCTTGCAAGAAGAGGAAGAGCGCAAAGAATAGCGCAACACCAAGACGTCTCATCTTCCATTTTATCCTCCTCTTCCAAATACTCGATTGAGTTCGTGAATACCTTCAATGCGAGGTCATCATCTTCAACTGCTTCAATTAAAGCAGCTAGTTGAACAAAAATATTTTGTGGAAGTTGTTCGTTAAAATCATTGAAAAATGCTCCTCTGCTTATGTTTTCTTCATCGTGAGGAACGTGTTGGAATATACGTTTTGAGCATCCCAGATGCAAACATTTAGCCACCACGAAGCCGATTTCCTCTCTAGCACCTGCACTCACGGCATCACTTCTGAACCCATTCATAATTTTGGTTCCAATCCGAATCGTTTGAATCGCATCTGGCGATTGCTGCGACTCACCTGTAATGCGCGAGAAAAACCCATGGTTGAGATGATTGTTATTACCGTGTGCATCTGCGCTTCGTAACGCAACCATCCACCGCTCTAAGAACTGCGTCATCGTATTTTCAGTGATGTATTCGTTCCACCAAGCATGCGAAAATTTATTTCTCCTCGCAAAGTCTCGGAAACATGTCTCGTATGAATTGCCATCGAAAAGTAAAAGTAAAAGCAAAGGCGAAATGAGCTCATCGTCCTTCTGTTTTGTGCTTTTTCGCAATCGCTTTGCGGTTCCAATAGCGACTCTATACAAGAGCGGATCCGAAATTTCCATCAAAACTTTCTCTTCGTCTTGACTGATACAGCTGCCGCCAATAAGCGATGTTTGCTGTTTTTGAGACGCGCGTGTACGTCTGCTCACAGATTCAGATTCTAATTCAATAATCTGCGCAATCACCTTCGAAGCAGCTCTCACGACATCCTCGTTTTCTTCGTCTAAAAATGCATTCACAAGACGCGTAAAAGCGACAAAACTCGACTTACTTTCTTCGTTATCGTCTTCTCCATCGTAAACGTTGAGTAAATTCTTCACTTGTTTGATGTTGAACTTATCTAAGGAATCCCAGGCTTCAATTTTGAGCGAAACCTCGGTTGTTTTCGACTCGTCAAGCGCACAATCTATGAGAGCATTGACGACGAGAGAACCGGCTTCTGGGACAACATCTGCGTCCTCGACTCCGTACTTTAACAGTCGCAACCAACGCATGGCGACTAAATTCGAATCTTTAGGTCGAGTTGGCATTTCTTTTGTAACCGTTTTGAACGCAGGATAGAAATCTAAGGCTTCCGCTTCGAATAAAACTTCGATTGTTTCCAGTCCAATCGCTCGACAGACGGAAGGTCTATTGCGCTCAATGCACGTCTGTATGGCGTTTGCGAACGTCTCAGCTGCTCTGAATGGTTCTGCCTTGGAAACATCCAGCATTGCTTTTGCCCCAGCTAACGTTTCCTCGTAAATGTGACTCGCGATTGCACGTTCTATGGCTTGCTGGAAGCGAAACGAAAGTTGAGTACCACTGGAAGAAGGCGCGGAAATCCATGCTTCCGCTAATAAAACCAGTTCTAACGCTAGAGAACGTTCCTCGTCGTCATCCTTATCGTCATCTGCGTGCTCAACAATAGGAAGTAGTGTGCGCAAAGCTGCGCTGGCGCTCAGTGGATGAGACGCCGAAGACGCCGTAGCTTTCAATCCTGACAAAGTTGCGAGCGCCACGTCCTCAGGAGATGGAGAAAGTGCATTATTTTCTATGCTAGCTAATGCTAGAGATACGACTGGAAGTCCTGAAATTGCTAACTTTTGCCTTTTCCTAAACCGAAGAGAAATCGACGTGAAAGCTGCGTTTCGGACGCGTAGCGATAGCGGTGAAAACATACACGCAAGTGTAAACAAATCATCATTCTCGTCGTTTTCTCGCAACGCGTGCTCAAAAATACTCTCTTTTGCTTCCAACGTCATCGTTTGATTAGACTCTATCGCTCGACAAAGGGCAAATAATACTGAAGATTCACATAGCGGATAAGATGACATCGTCGTAGAGATATCGTCGGCGGCAGACACAGAAGAAGAAAACCCTTGTTCAGCCGCGCTATACGCCGCTTCGCCGCCGCCTAGGTGATTTTCTGAAAGTGTCGCCGAAAGTTCGAGCAAATGCATCCGAAGAATATCCGGATAGGATCGAACGCACGTTTGCGTTAATGTAAATATAGAAGACTGGTCTTCAATCGAAAGTTTTTCGACGCAATTTGAGATTAAATCGCACGCGGCGAGAGCATTTGTTTTCTTACCGCGTGACACGCGTAGTATTCTGTGGGTGTGTAAAGAAAGATTTACCACATCTTCACCTTTCTTCACGGCATCGTAGAGCTGCGCCATTGCACCCCAGCTAGCTCTCTCTATGATTGCATTTAGCAATTCTAAATCTTTTCCATCGTGTGCCTTTGTTTCGCACCAATCCGCGATATCAGCGATGGATTCGCTCACCCACGCGACATCCTCCGCGTTCGAACATTTGTACCAAGGCAAACACTTAGTCAATATTTCCAGCGCAAGAAAAGAACCTTCTCTTATGAGCGCAACTCTGGCTAATCCTGAAATTGAAGACATCGACAACGACGACGACATCGATGTCGTTGCCACAGCACCGCTCACGTTTCTTTCCAAAATCGTTCGGTAAAAGAACCTCTCGAACCGCTCGATGTCTTCCTCTTTCGACGTCGCGTAATACAAGACGGTGGAAAAGACATTCGCTCCCCCGGATTTCATCGCTCGATACAGAGGCATATACGTTTCTTCACCACCTCCTTTAGAGCAGCCGCTTAAAACGCAAATATCGTATATCCCTCTCACTAAAAACCTTCCTTTCGTTCCGTCCGAGGTCCCTTCTAAAGCCGCCAGGAGTTCGCCGAGAACGATTTCTTTTTCCACTACATTTCCCCTAATTAAATCTTGAACTCGTCGAGAGATTTCGTCCACCACAACTCTGCTCTCGTGTAAAAAGCACCTCCTCAGGACCGCTCTCTGCTCTCTCGAGTTCTCGAACGTCTTTTGTTGTTGTTGTTGTTGTTGCTTTTTCTTCTGAAATTCCACGCATCCCTCCACTAAAACTCGCGTCGCGTATCGCAAAGCGCGTTCATTCAACACCTCTGAAGATTTACTCCCAGCGCGTCTCTCGAATCTCTCCAGTATTTCCGAGAGAGAAGAGGTGGAAGATGAAGAAGAAGTCATCGAATCAGCAGAAGAATAGGAAGAAGAAGAAGGACGTTTGTGGCGCGGGCGCGGCGTGTGGTTCAGCGCGCTCAACTTTCAGTTGTTGTTGTTGTTGTTGTTGTTGTGTATTGAATGACATTTGTTTGTATGTGAGTAATACAGTTGTTGTTGTGTGTTTTTTCTCCCCACCGTGTTTGGTTTTGCGTGCGAGGCAAAAAAATCGAAAAAAAATGGCCCACCACAGCACAAAAATTTTCAAAAATTCTCTATTCTCACAACACAAAACAACGCGCGTTTTGTCCTTTTGTGTGTCTCTTGAAAACTCCCCCCGTCTCCGTCTCCTCCTTCTCTCTGTTCGACGACGACGGCGAGGATGATGTTCAACACTCCGCCCAGAAAGAAGACGAAAAATTCGTTGGACGCGTTCGTCGCCCCCGTTCCGAAGAAAAGCAACGACGGGAGAGAAATCATCCCAGCTTCGCCTCCACATCTTTTGACGAACGACGATGGCGATAAAATGAATAAAGGGGAGTGGAAAGAGGAAGAAAAAGAGATGCGTTACAGACCCTTACACGATCCGTGCGCCCCGAACGCGTTGGTTTTGGTCACCGCCGAAGAGGCGAGAAAGATGCGTCCGAACGTACCGTCGGTGGCGGTCGTTATGGACCCGAACATCGCGAGAAAGTTACGAAAACACCAAAAAGAAGGCGTTCGGTGGATGTATCGGAAGTTGTACGGGTTTGACGATGAGTGCGATGATGATGATGATGATGTTAATAGCGCGATGATGGAAAATTCTGGAGTGTTACTTGCGGACGATATGGGATTGGGCAAGACGTTGCAAGTGCTCGCGCTCGCGTGGACGGTGTTGAAACAGACGCCATTTCCAACGCTACAAAAACCAATGAAACGAATCTTAGTCGCTTGTCCGGCTTCATTAGTTGGGAATTGGGAAAACGAGAGTAAGAAGTGGATCGGTAATGTTCGAGCGCAGTGCGTGACCGCGGACGGTGGGGCCGAGAACGTCGAACGCGCATTTCAGAAATGGATCGAGACGAACGAAAACGTGGAGGAGAAACAGATGCAATCATCGTTCGATAGATTTCCGATATTGATTGCTTCGTATGAAACGCTGAGAAAAATGGCTGTGAGAATACCGAATCACGCCAGACCGGATTTGTTGTGCTGCGATGAGGCGCACAGATTGAAATCCGGTTCAAATCAAACCGTTGACGCGTTGAAAGCGGTAGATGCAAAACATCGCGTCTTGATGACGGGGACACCGATTCAGAACAACTTGATGGAGTTTGCGGCAATTTTAGACATCGTGCAACCGCGCGCGAAAGCAATTTTCGGTTGGAACTCGTTGGAAGAGTTTAAGGAAATGTACGAGAGACCAATCATGGAAGCGAGGGCGAGCGAGGCGAACGCGGCGCAAAAGAAGAAAGGGAAGGAGTTGGAAGCTCAGTTGAGGAAAGCGACGAAGAAGCGAATATTGAGGAGGAAAGCCGAGCACGTGTTGAAAGAGTATTTGGTGCCGAAAACGGAGTATTTGATATTGTGCAACATGTCCGACAAGCAGAAAAGATGTTACGAAGCAGGTGCGAACTATTTTAAAGAGAACGCGAACAACAACGGCAACGCGTTGAGTGCGATTGGTATTTTGAGACAGTGCGCGAATTCAGCCAAGCATTGTTTAGACGCCGTCGATCGATCGACTGTGCTCGACAAGACTTTTTCGAATGCCATTCGCGATGCAGCAGCATCGGAGAAGAAGAAAGAAAAAGAAGAAGAAGAAGAAGAAAGTAGCGCCAAATTAACCGCTCTTCGTTTGCTTTTGCAATCTTTAAAAGGTATAAACGAGAAAAATAGAAGCATCAATAATGGCAACTACCAACGTGTAGTGATTGTTTCTGGATACTCCAATCAGTTAGACGATGCCAACAAGCTGTGCAATCGCGAAGGGTTGACGACGACTCGATTGGACGGTTCCGTTAACGTGGACGCGCGTTCTGAGATGGTTCGAAACTTCAACACCGGCAATGTAGATGTCATGTTACTCTCTGTCCTCGCCGGCGGCGCTGGTTTGAACTTGATTGGTGCAAATTGTTTGATATTAATGGATGCGAGTTGGAACCCTGCGGATGATAGGCAAGCTATGGCGAGAGTGTGGCGAGATGGACAACAGAAACCGGTGTTTGTCTATCGACTGGCGAGTTTGGGGACGGTAGAAGAGCGCGTATTGTTGAGACAATTCGGGAAGGAATCGTTGTTGATGGATGACGACAACAACAACAACAACAATAAGAACAACAACAATTCGGGTGAAAATGAATCATTAGAAGAAGGTGAAGAGTTTAGTTTAGAGAAGGAGGAAGTCGGGAAGCTCGTTGAGTATAAAATACACGGCCACAACGAGGAGTGGAAAGATATGCGCGCGAGGAAACAAAAGCACGACGAAGCGTTGATTGCAAACTCTGCGGCGCTGATGGACTTTCGAAGTGAAACGCGTCTCGTTCAGTGCGTCGTGAAAGCGAGTTGTACCGTGCGCGATGATGATGATGATGATGATGACGACGACGAAAATGAAGAAGGAGAGAATAAAAGGAAGAGTAAAACTAGTAAGAACTTTTACGTTCCGCCTCAAAAGTCGACTACTTTTGGAAACTCTGCGGCGACTGAACGCGTCGCGTTTGAAGACTTGATGAGACGAACTAAAAAGAAGAAGTTTAATAATCGCACTTTTAGATGAATGAAGGTTTTTAGAGAGATAGATGTTTTGTATTAATAATAATAGGTGTGCGCAAACTTTGTAGTTGAATTAAAAAAACGATGCCAAACGCCGCGCATGTACCGGCACGTACATATAATGCAAAAAAAAAAACGATGAAATAGCGAACGGTTGTTTCGATCAACCGACCTTTGGGTTATGGGCCCAACGCGCTTCCGCTGCGCCAGTTCGCTTTAGGAACAGTGTGCATATCTTGTGCGTAGGGTTTAGTCTTAACTATAGATAAAAGTTTTTCTGCGTGACCCTAAATATAGAGTTTGCTTACTACAAAAAGTATATGAAAGGAAACGAGATAAAAAAATTTTCTCTCTCGCATCGAATCACAAAAAAAGAGGACACTTTAACGACAAACAAATCTGCGCGCGCGCGCTCGTGTTTATTATTCTTGTTCTTATTATTATCATCATCATCATCATCGTCGCGTCGAAACTATAAGTAGTTCGTCATTCATCATCACAAACATAAGAAGAAAGTTTTATTTAAAACGACGACGATGGAAGAACTCAACAACAAACAAAGAAGAAGAATCGTCATTAAAGTCGGCACGTCCTCGCTCATCAAAGCGGACACTGGAGTCATTCATCTCTCGCAACTCGCGAAAATATGCGAACAAATCACGGAATTGCAGAAATCGAACGAGTTTCAGTGCGCGATAGTGACCTCAGGGGCAGTTGGCGCCGGAATGCTGCAACTCGGCATCAAAGAAAAGCCGAAAGAGTTGCAAAAACGACAGGCGTTAGCGGCGATTGGACAGGCGCACTTGATGCATTATTACGAAGACATGTTTGCGACGTTGGGAGTGAAAACGGCGCAAGTGCTGTTGACGTTGGAAAATCTCACACAGAAATCGCAATACAATCGGGCGATGAATACGTTTTCTTCTTTGTTCGATTACAACGTGGTCCCAATCGTAAATGAGAACGATACTGTCGCGATCGAGGAGTTACGTTTTGGCGATAACGATACGTTATCCGCTCACGTCGCCTCCTTAATATCCGCAGAGTATTTGTTTTTACTCACCGATGTAGACGGTTTATACACCTCGAATCCGATGAAAGATCCAAATGCGAGACGAATTCAGGTTGTGGATGACATAAATAAGCTGATGAGCGAAGTGGACGTCGCCAGCGGCGCTGGATCCGCGGGAGGGACAGGTGGAATGGTGACGAAACTTACCGCGGCGAGAATCGCGAGCGCAGCCGGATGTAAAACAGTCATCGGTAAAAGCACGGAGATGGAGAAGATTATCGATTGCGCGTTAGGTTTGCGCGCAGGAGATAACAATAATAATAAAGAATACACGTTGTTTCTCGCCGCCGCGGATGCCGCTAAAGGTAAGAAGCGATGGATGCTTTCTCTGCCGGTGAAGGACCGCGTGAGAGTGAACAAAGAAGGCGAGGAGGATATAAAATCAGGCGAACCGCTTTTGGTGAAAAATGTCTTAGTCGGTGATGCTAGCAACAACAACAACAACAACAACAGCTTTAAAGTTCAAGATTGCATTATAGTTGAGGATGAAGAGGGGAGAGAAATCGCGCGCGCGATTGTAAATTACAGCGCGGAGGATTTGAATCAGCAAAATTTACGTCTTTCGGATGCCGAGGAAGAGTTTGTGCACACGAGCAACTTGTGCGTCACGCATTTTAACGAAGAGTATAGATCTGTCTCGAGAAACAACTGAGAAAAAACGATAGGGATGATAGTTTAGCAGCATAGCCGCCGAGAACGAGGACCCGCCGCACGCTTTTTTTTATAAATAAATTTGTACGTATGTATTTCCAAAGAAGAAAGCCATCCGCACACAAAAACGCAAGCACACTTACACACAAAAATGTCGTTTCTTATTCCTTCTGCACCCCTAACTTCTCCTTCTTCTTCTTCTTTGAGAGGAGGACGAAAGCAGCGGCATCGACAGGAGCACCCGGTGCTGCGCGCCGAAAGCAATCGTTTGAATGGTAACAACAGTAACGACGAGAGCGGTCGTATCTCGCGCGCTGTAAACACGGCGGCGAGAAGAGGAGAGAGGGCGTTGAAATTAGAATGCGCGCGATGTGTTTTTAACATGCGCAAGGTTGGAGTTTTCGCTTCTTCTTCTTCCTCCGGTGATGATGACGTCGACAAAGAAGAAGAAGAAGAAGAAGAAGAGGGAGAAGAAGGAAAAGATGAAAGCACTAGTCGTAGTAGTAGTAATAGTGTTAGTGATGATAACGATGATGAGAGGAGTAAAAGCGAAGGCGACGACGTTCTCGTTAAAATCTCCCTCTCTCTCATAGATTTCTATCGCAACGAACTGTCGCCGTTCATGCCAAAAAGCTGTCGGTTTATACCGTCGTGTTCAAATTACGCGTTCGAGGCGTATACAAAGTACGGAGCTGGGAAAGGATTTATATTAACCGCGTGGAGAATAGCGAGGTGTAATCCGTTTGGGGGGAGAGGATACGATCCACCGAGGTGGCCTCCGAGCTTTATGAGAGAAGACGACGCCGGCGAGGCCAAATAGGTGTGATGTCGTTCGAGCTTCTGCGAAAGTCACAAACTTCTTTTCATGCAAAAAAACTAGTGCGCTTCTATCTAAAAAATCATTTTCTAGTGTATTACTATACTAAAGAAGCTGGAAGCGAAGCGTGCTCTGGATCGAAATTGGCGCTCAACAAGATCCCCCAGGTCAAATCTGAAATCGGTTCGTCTTTCGTCCACTTCAGGCTACATTTTCCTTTCCAGAAAACAGGGGACATCGTTGCGGTTTCTTCCCCTTCTTCTTTTTGTTCCATTTTCTTCATTTCTGCGACTTTTGAAGCCGCGGAATAGTTCATCGCTACGCTCTTCAACATTTTCATGGCGACATTCTCGTTTAATCCCTCCTTATGGCCTGAAACAGTCCTCGTCATTGTCGTCGTGTCCATGTCGTTGCTCCTGTTCTCAGAGATGTTGGGATTTTGTTGTCTTTCCATCGTTTCCAAAGCCAAGGTGTGAAACACACCTGTCTCTCCATATAAAGAAATGTCGTCACGTACTGATGGGGAATGCGTAACAGCAGCGCAGAGCAAATGCAGAGCACCTTCCGCGTTTCCACGATGCTCAGATGAGTTTGCTATGTCCCCTAAAAGAGTAATCGCACACTCGACGCAATCGTTTGGAACCAAAAAACCATCAAATAAGGGTTGCGCCAAGAGCTCACATGCCTGCTCGAGCGTTTTCACTCCGCTAAACTCGTCCAAAAATTTATACATTTCCTTGAAATCACCAAAAACATCATCGTCGTCATTGACTTCGCCACGTTTTTCGGACGCGTTTGCAGATTTCCCGAAAGCGCGCCCGACACTTTTTTTGGTTTCCATGAGGCGATAATCTTTTCTATTTTCGTCGTTACCACCCTGCTCTAAGAAAGAATCACGCGAGACAATAATGCGGTGCAGAGTGTCTTCGAGTACCGGTGAAACTACTCGACAACCTTCGGCGAGCAATTGAAGTGCCATGATGGCTTCCTTTTTGCCAAAAACACTTCTTTTCCTCTTTAGCTTAAATTGTTCATCGTTGCTTACTTTGTCTTCTGGAGTCCACATCTCTCCATGACTACCATCTTCTTCTTCTTCTTCGTAGAATGCGTGCAACGCAATAGGTAATAACGCACAGAGAACGCATGCTAATGTTTTTTTACCGCCCCATATTTCAGAAGCGCAGTATGGAGCTATTGATGCCAACGCAGTCGCTGCGGATCCTCTCGTCGTTTCTGAATTTTTCAGCGTCCCTTTAAGAAGCAAGGTCACGACATCCTGAAGAGATATTGCAGGTTTCGCCTGGAAACCGGCTCTTTTGCCAACGCTTGAGTTTGAGTCGGCATAGCGAGTTCGCAGCGGTAACGGCGCACACGCCGCATAGGTTGAGAAAGAAGCCGATGAACCAAACGTATTCAATGGTGCAGACATGAGAGAAATACTCACCAGTCTCACAGCAGCTTCGTAGATTTGTTCATCGGTTGAGCGCAAACACGCTACACCAAACCAGAACGTCTGGGGTGCAATGCGAACGTACACATACGGCGACTTCCTCAAAGCAACAAGTATCGACAAGGTAAATTTCCTACCAAGATACATACGATGAGAGAGTGCTCCATCCTCTGGCTCTCGGGTAGAAGATGATGGGGAGTGAGCGTTTGACTTTGGCCGGACTATCGATCCAGACAATAATTTACCTTCCGACATGGCTGCCGAGGTACACATAATTTCCAGAAACGTTCTGAATTCTTCGTTATCGAGAGGGTGACGCAAAGCTCCAAGAATATCCATCGATGCTAACGCTAATGTGAACGATTTCGCCTTCGATACCCAACGCAAAGCCTCACTCGACCATCTTTCTCTTGGCGAAGCCTCAAATACGAAACAGTCTGGAAAATGATGACAAAAGAGATCCAAATTTGAGTCATTCCAAGAGCTCCCAGCCTCAAGCCCTCGACTTCCGAGGAGCTTCTGCAACTTTCGAACTGTGACTAGTGCGCGTCGATCCGCAACGGGTATCGTCGAAAGACTTTGATCATCATTCTCGTAATTTTCGATGCGTCTAGCGAGAGGTTGCCCGGCTAGCTTGTGCAATAAATTAGTCAAAAGTTGCTGACAATGAGCACATACTAAAACGTTCCTCGAGGTTACTATTGTTGCTACAACTGCATGGACAAGTACAATTAACTGCGAACGAAAATACTCGTCGTGTTCGGCAGCTATTTCAGCGAGAAGGATAATTGCCAAATCTGGTTCCTCGATGTGGGAGTTGTAAAAAGCCTCTGCGTTCGAGTGCATTTCGCCTTCTGGTTCCAAAGCGCGAAAGGAAACGGCACGAACGAGTCTATCAATACATTCTTGAGGCGCAACTCTTGCTAAATACAAACACACACGTTTCGGAGTAAGGAAATCATTGGTTTCAAAAGATTCGATCATTTCCTTTTCCTCGTTTTTCTTCTTCGCCACATCTCCAGAAATCGCAATGGAGATTTTTGCATTTTCCGTCTTCACGCCGTTGGAAAGCATAAAGTCCAGAGCGATCTCGAGGTTCCGTGGAATCCGAACCTGCGAGCTGTTTTTCGCTAAAGAACCCCAAAGAGATTCGATTTCTGCTCCGAACTTTCTGCTCAAAATCCTCGTGATATCGTAGAATTCAAGGAGAAGGCGGTTGCAGACTTGGTGTTTCCCACCTTTTGTAAGCTCTTCGAGTTTTAAAGACTGAACCCATGGTTTAAGTGCAATTAAAACTTGGCGGATTGCGTTGTTCAATTGCAAATCGTTATAGCTACTGCCATACTCATCGCTCATGAGAGAGCAGCATCTTGAAAATGTTTCTATGAGTAATTCAGGTGCCATCTTTGACGCGTCTTTAGTCTGAGCCATTATTTCTGAAGCACTTTGCAAGAGATTGTCGTGCACTTCCGGAAGCTCAGGCTGAGATGATGAATCTTGGAACAAGGCCAGAAGTCTGCTAACTTGAGAACTATCATCCTTATCGATGAAATCGCTTGCATCTATACCTCTATCGTCCCCAGTATTCTTAGATGAAATAAAGATGGCTTTAATGAGCTTTTTAGCATTCTCCCTATTTCGAGCATCAAGGCTGATTAGATTGAAGTATGATAAAGTCACTAGATGTGCTGGTACCATAAATCTGAGAATTAATACTCTACTTTCGCCCGTAGCATCGAATGCATCCGATAAAATCATCGCGAGTGCGGAAAAATACATTTTCGAAATACTCGGCGTGGCGGAGTAACTCTTCTCGATTGCAATCCGTAAAACTTGAGGATTATTCGAGCAGAATCCTACTAATGCATTGCGCGCAACACATTCTAATTCATCATCACCAGTCTCAATCAAAGAATCAATCCAGTCGAAAACTGCACCTTCTTCTCTGAGCATAGATTCATCGAAAGCAGGTGCAGCTAGTATCGAAGCTAATGCAGTTTGAAAATTCTTCGTTTCCGCAAGTTTATGGTTCTCTGCGAGAGCTTCTTCTACCCAGCCAGAGACGAGTGTCCAGAGCTTCAATCGTGACTGCTTTTGTAGCGCAGTAGAGCTATATGTTAGTATGTCTTCTACAGTTTCGGATACGATAAATGCAACGGAACTTTTCAAATCTTCTACAAGTGGCTTCATGTCGTTATCCCTCAAATCTTTCGTGCCTGATACCATTTTCGAAGCAATCGTCGCGATGAAAGTCGCTTCTTCCACAAACTTTGCAACAGTTTCGCACACTACTCGTCTTGTATCAATACCATTTGCCGTTGATTCGATGAATGGCGAGTTTCGTAAAACGAGCGACTTGAAAAGTTTTGCCAGTGTCATCCAAGTTGATAGAACGGAAGTGACAGAATTCATATTGGACTGAGGACCCATTGTGCTACCACCCGAGATCATAGCGCTCGTAGCATCCAGCGCATTCAAATCAGATATACTTGAAATAGAAGAAGGCATGTTTGAATTTAGCATCTGAAGTCGTGGAATCGATTTCAACATATCCGCGCATGCATCCAATAGCTTCGGCACCACAAAAGGCGGCACTCCTTCTAAAACGTTGAGAATCGCCTCCACTTGACCACCTTTGCCATTGAGAATGGATGGAATAGTCAGTCGAAAGAGCGTTTGGAGTGAGCCGCGAGATCCTATAGTCACGATTTTAGGGCCAGATCCGCTTTCATCAGGATTTGTGTCTTTCTTGGAGTTACGTATTTCGAGGTCATCCTCATCAGATGAGGAGAATACAAAACATGCGTAGTTACGCCATAACTCAAAGATGTACGAGCCTGGTTCTGTAGGAGCTTGCATCATCGACCCTCTTCCTTCTAACACCATGATGGCTTGCACTCGCTGCAAGGCCTGCGCTCTGGCCGTGACTGAAGCAGCTTTGCATGTTTTGGCCACGGATCTCGCTAATATGCCAATTGCTGAACACAATCCGTTACTATGAAGCGTTTCATTTCCAAGTATCTCCTCTGTAGTAAGAGAGCGACGCGACTTAATATTGCGTGATATGAGTGTAAAATCGTTCGATTCTTCGTAGATACGAAAGCGACACTCGTCGATGACACTTGCGACAGATTGTGGCAACTCGCTTTGATTGCTCGCGTCAACGCTTCTGCACTTTCGAGGTGATGAAGTGGTGAACTGCCGCGGCGAATTTCTTTTGCTCGCACTATTTCCTCTCAATCTATAACGCCTATCCAACGATTGAAAATATGAAATTTCCCGAAGTAACGCTAATGCAGCCAGACGAACCGATGGGACTGGGTCGCAGAGTAAAACTAAACCCACAGCTTCTGGTCGCGTTGATTCTATGATTCCATCATTATCTAGATGAACAAGGTTTGGGTCATTCTCATTCTTATTGTCATCAAGTGCTGTGCGACGTCGATTAAGAGCGAATGCGAGCGCTTCCGTCGCAGATTCTCTCAACGAGTGATCAGATGTATCCCTCAAATTTAGCAAACTCGAACTCGCAGCCTGGACTAATCGATTACACACATCTGCAGAAGGTAAGGAACCATCTTCTCCACTGAACAACATAAGTCTACTCAGCGCACCAGCGGCTGCTACTCGAATCTCAGAGTTTGTATGCGTGATAAAGTGCGGAACGAAATTTATAGGATCTAAGTTCGGCACTTCAACATTTGGGATACATCGCAAAACAGCCGCTAAGGTGGGATAACTGCCACGAATCTGATTCAACTGTTCACTACTAAGGTTTCGTGAGACCGTATATCCAGAATCAGAATAGATTGATTGATTGATTTCCATCGCGCGAGCTACTACTCGTTGTAAATGCTCCATGAATTCAAGAGTATCGAACGATGATTTCATTTTAAGCTGCATGCTTGCCGCGACATTTACGGCAACTGCGACAGCATCCGACGGGTCTGTGTTAGAGAGCATTCTTGAAGCAATTTTGATTGCGCGAGTTTTATCGACGCGGTATGCGGCTGAGAGTGCGATTGCACTCATAAAACGAACATGCGATGGTTGCTCATGGTCGGATGCAAAGGCAGTGTAAGTTACAAAATCCTTAGACTGCATCGACGCGAGCGCGTCCATACCAGTTTCCAAAACACTAAATATTTTGTCTGCGATCACTTTATCGTTCGAGTTACTTCCATTGAGACGCTTCGCAGCAACTCTAAAAAATCGACGAGCAACGTCGGCAGCTTCAGCAGACTTTCCTTTGAATTTCTTCGCGCGTTTGATCACGGTCTCACAAAATTCCATCAGATCTGGATGTTTCTCGGAGTTATCTGCTACCACGACGGCGTTATCTTCCTGTAAAGTTCCCGCGAGCTCCCACGCAAAAAGCGTAGCGAGCAAAGGCGTCGCATCCTCTGTGTGCTTTTCGTTCGTCTTTGCCCACTCAGTGACAAAAACTCTAGCTTTAATGCACGACTTTGTCCACTCTAGCGGGATTTCAAAATTTGACTCTTCGCCGCTCGTATCGAGTGCTCGAATATCAATACACTTCGAGAGCAACAAGCACAATCCGTGACGAAAGTTACTCGGCTTCGCTCTCATTGGAGGTATCCATTGTGTTGGGTTAAATGATTTCAGAAAATTTACCGCGTTTCGGATTCCCTGGCTGTCGTGTTCGCTATTCGCCCCAAAATTGTGCGCTTCTGGACTAACAACCAAGCGAAGCTTTACCCCAGAAATGGCGAACATGATCCAGTTTGCCTCCGTTCTTTGATTTTCAGTCAGTCTATCTTTCAGCGCGCCCACGAAATATTCTAGAGCTCTATCGAATGAGATAGAGAACAATAAAGCGACTACCCGCGAAATCGCGAGTCCAATATCATCTTCTTCGCGAAGTATCCTCAGCGCAGTCTCCTGGTCAATCTCTATGTCAGGTTTCCTTATCGATTGCTGTTCTTGGAACATGAACGAACCGAACGATGAGAAATTCGTCCTCGATGGTGATAACTTCTCGGGAGAATACTGCACTGACCGATCTGTATCGTTCGAAGAAGTGCGCATCAAAATATCTTTCACGCTTTGACCTGCTCTTACCCTTTCACCTGGCGTCAGAAGATCTTTCACTCTTGATTCGCTCCTGACTGTCTTGTCCAGTGACATAGCATCTCCTGCTCCATCACTCTTCCTCGCGTCTACTCGATGTTCCTCCATGGTCTTTTCTATGCTTGCTCTAAAAAAATCTTCTTTCAACCAAAGTTTTCTCCTCGGCGCTGAATGGTGTTTCGCGCGTTCGCATAAATGGCCAAGTGCCAGCGGTGCGAGAAACTCCACGAACGTTTCACTCGCAGTTTCTGCGGCCGCTGCCGTCGCTTCATCTGATACCGTCATTCCTTCCCCATTTTCGACGACCACATTCGCTATTGCTTCGAGTGCTAGCCAGAGTGCACACAGAGCGTTCTCCTTTTGTTGATCTCCCCTTACTTTCGTGATATTTACAGGTAGGCCCGCGTTCGTGCTTTGTTGCGCTATTCCCTTTTCCCAATTGGCTAAGTTTTCGACTAAAACTATCGCGTGCGTCGGCGCTATAGCGGCTAAAGCGTCCAATAAACTGCCATATTTGCGTCGAATATCTTCAATTCGTGAATACGACGACGAAGCAGAGGTACTCGCAGCACTCGCACCACCACCGGCGTCACTCCCGGCACCACCTAACGACGACGAATTTTTCAAAGACGACAATCCGTCCGTGGAAGACGCTTCCATACACGCGGAAGTGTATCTTCGAATCAACGCTTCCGCGATCGAGTTGTTAACGGCGTAGTCGCCACTACCACCACCTCCTGCAATTCCGCCGGGAGAGTATGGATTGCTCATTTTTTTTCTGGGCGCGTCGAAACGAAGTACTACGCGTTCGCCTTAGTGTAAAACATATTATTCTCGTTGCGCGCCTTCGATTTTTATTTTATGTGAGGGAGGGAAGGGCGAAAAAACTCTAACGAACGCGAAGAAGAGGAAGACGAGCGAAGCACAATGCGCTTGCAACTACATTCAAACATACACATACAAAAAGCTACGAACTAATACCTCTTCTTCTTTGGCTTAAAACCGGACAATACTAACGCGCGATTACAAAATTCAAACGCGATATCTTTCATTGACTTTTTCTTCGATGCGGATCGTCTTCCTTTTCTGGCGTTCAAATCGGAACTCACGCGGCGGTTCATGGAAGGCGCGAGAACAAAGAGGAGATAAAATATGAATCCAAGGAATACGAAAAGAGTGGATATAATGAGGAACGACGATGATGAAGAAGAGGAAGAAGACGTTGCGGAGGCGTCGTCGTACGTATTCGCGTTACCAACACGTCCTCGATGCTGATGTTGTCGATACCTAAACTCCTGTTTGCGTATGTGCGAGAACGCATTCCGACCATCCTGGTGCAAACCAACAGTGTCGCAAAACACGCTCTCAAACCGTCTCGAATTCTTCGCTTGCACCGCAGATTCTGAACGTTCGGGAAAGCAAATTTTCGTCAACGCGTAGCAGTGCGCCCTGGCTCTCGTTTTCGCCGCGGCGGAGTCTTTCTTCTCTCTCTTCGTCGGCGACGCAGAAGAAGTTTCTAAAGACTCGGAATATTCGTCGCACCGTAAAACGTCGCAATAATCCGCAAGACAAACGTCTCCTCCCGCTTTTTTCTTTTCGTTCAGGAAGCGCCCAGCCAGGTACGCGTCGATTTCCGCTTCAGATTTGAACACCTAGTAATAAACGAGTTTTATTTTAGATATTTTGTGTGTGAACTGTGAACTTACCTTCCCGCTGCCCACGTCCTTCCACTCATCCTCATTCCTCCTTTTGTTGTTGTACTTTCTCATCTTCATGCTCTCGATTTCTCGATACGCGTCCCTGCTTCTCTTGAACGGACATCGTTCCGGCACCTCCTCCCGCTCGTTCACAAACAGCGGGAAGAAAAACTTTTCAATTTTTTTTGTGGGGGAGGGAGGGGGAGAAAAGCAGGTGTGAGAGTTTGTTATTTCTTGTAAATGTTGAATTAAAAACTGACCTCGTCTAACGCCCGTCTGGCTATTCTGCTTCTGCTCTGGTCGCATCTTTCGCGATTATCCTCGATGTCATTCTCCTCGTCTCCGGGTGGTCTCTCCATTCTTCTTCTTTTGCGATTTTACGGTGCGCGCCTAATAAAAAAAGTATGGTGTTTTTGCGCGTTGATTGATGGAAAAAAAAATCTGCTCGTGTGCTTTGAAAAAAGTCAAACTTCTCTTTTTCCCGAAGACCGGCCTCTTAGAGAAAGCACACTCCTCTCACCTCATTAGTAAGTAGTACGCAACTCTTTAACTAAAACGCAAGCGCTATAACGTTTACGCTCAAAACCGTAGGAAAGCACAATGGGCACGATCAAAGCTCCTCTCGAACAGGCTCCACCTCTGGTCCCTGAATTTACGAACGAGAAAGAAGTTTTGCAGCACTATCAAAACCTCTCTTCGGCGTGCGAGGAGGCTCGATCGAAAATGAGCGAGTTGTCCGCGCAAGCGAGAGAACACGAGTTAGTCGTGGACACGATTAAGGATTTAGACCCGGAGAGGAAGTGTTTTCGATTGATCGGAGGCGTGTTGGTGGAGAGGAAAGTGAGGGAGGTTTTGCCAGCCGTCAAAGGGAACAAGGAAAAGTTGGACGAAGTGGTAAAGAAAATTCAGGACTCGTTGAACGTGAAAGAGATGGAGCTTATGGAACTCAAGAGAAAATATCAGATTAGGGAGAGAGGAGAACAAGCGCCGGGCGACGCGGAGTAATAGTTTTCTAGCTTTTTGTTGTATTCTAAGGATTAGGTGTAGTAGGAATTTATTATTAAGTTATTAGTCTTCATCTTCGTCCATGTTTGCCGCCATCGCTTCTAACTCTTCCTTCAACATTTGCTTCGTCGAGTCTCTCTTCTTCTCTTTGATGGTTTTGTGTTGCGCACCGAATCCAGCTTCGAACGACTCATCGTGTCTCGCCGCGTGTTGCTTATTCATGCGATGCGCTTCGTTGGCGTCGTTGGTGTAATATCTAGACATGCCGTTGGCGTCAGTGACCCATCTCCCGCTGAGTTTTGATGGCGGAGGGACTAACAAGTTTCTCGAACTGTGCGATTTCGCGTTATGCGCCGCGGCGTGTTCGTTAGCGGCGTGCGCGTGCGATGCGGCACCTTGCGCGTTTGCGGCTCTGTTCAACGCACGCTTCTGTCGTTCCTTCTCGGCGGTTGCTTTCGCCGCTTTCGCCGCCTCTTCTGCCTCTTCCGCCTCTCTCGCTTTCCTCTCGTCTTCGATTTCTTTCTCCCGGGCTAATTTCACCGCCTCTGCTATGGTCTTCTCTCTTTCCTCGGCTTCGCGCTTATCTATTTCCGCTTGCTGCTGCTTCTTCAACGCTTCTAATCGTGCAGCCATTTTCATCTCCACCTCGCGTTTCTCCGCCGCCGCTTTGGCGACGAGAGGATCTTGCAACGTCGCCGCTCTTAATTTCTCCTCAGCCAACGCTTGCTGTTGCCTGAGCTCGTCAATTTCTTTTTGTATCCGCTCCTCTTCGCGTCTCTTCGCGGCATCTTTCGCCGCCGCCGCTTTTTCCCTCGCCTCCGATCGCATTTGTGCTCTCTTTTGCATTCTTTCCGATTCTTTGTGGTGCTGCTCGGCGTCCAATCTGGCCAACTCTACTCTCGCTGTCGCCTCTCGTCTTGCGGCTTCCAATTTTTGCATCTCCAATCGCACCTCCTCCGCTCTCGCTTCCTCCAACTCCAGCTGTCTGTTAATCCGTTCTGTCTCTCTTTGCTCCGCTTCGAATGCCTCTTTCGCTTTTTGCTCCGCCGCCATGATCTGTGCCTGCGTGTGCGGCTTTTGCGGTTTCGGCTTATTCAGCTTATGCGCCGCCGCGGCTGCAGCAGCTTCTTTCGCTCTTCGGGCTTCCTCTCTCTTCTTTCTCTCTCTTTCTCTCTCCCTTCTCGCTAACGCTTGTTGTCTCTGCGCTTCAAATCTAGCGTTTAATGCCGCTCTAACGGCATCCCATTTAATCACTTTCCCATTGTCATCTTCGCCATCATCCACCTGCACGTCTCTATCGCTCTCCGCTCGATCCAACACCAACTTCATCAACATCGCCGATGCGATATCTCTATCGTTCCCACTTTGTGCCGCGCGCTCCAACTCCTTCTCGTTCTTTGCTCGCTGCTCCTTGATGTTATTATTGTTGTTATTTTCTCGTAAATCGCTCCCTTTTCGATTGATATCTTTCGCGTATCTCTTTCGTAAAGCCACCGACAACTCTTCTAATCTTTGCTCGGAGGAGTCTAAATCGTCCTGCGTTTGTTGCTCCTTTTCGTTGTCCTCGCCTTCTTCGTTAGTTTCCTCCTCGTCTCCTCCAGATAAATCTAAGCTCTCGTTATCGTCGTCGTCGTTATCGTTATCGTCGTCCTCATCCTCGTTGTCGTCGTTTGATTTGTGGTGATTACTCTGCCGATGGCGATGATGCGTTCCGCTTTGTTTCCCCATCGTCGCGATGTTCCCTTCTCCTCCTCCCATCATCATCATCCCGTTGAGACCAAACAACACGACCAAAACCACCACCAAACTCAACGCGACCAACCGCTTCGTCCCGAGTTTCATCGGAACGTTCAGCATATACCGCACGTACCGATGTTTCTTCCCGTCTCCAAAATACTTCTTCTCATCGTCGTCGTTTCGATGATGATGATGATTCGACTCTGCGTCCCAGTTTTCGATGTTTTCGTTGTCGCGAGTCGTCGTCGACGACGGGACGTTCCGAGATCGCGCCGAACGCATTTCCCTCCTCTCTCTGGTTTTGTTTTTCTTCTTCTTCTTCTTCGCCCAGAGAGAGAGAGAGAGAGAGAGAGAGAGAGAGAGACTACAAAGTAGTGTGCTTCTTTTATACTTCTTTTATGTGGCTACTTTTTTCGTGTTTTGTGTTCGAGGCACCACGTTTTCCTCACTATACGCATTTCATGAAGAGATCTTCCTCAAACTCGACGCTGTCGATGTTATCCGAAGCGCCACTTTTAGCGCTTCCTGGCGCGCAGAAAAAGCAGAAAGGGAAAGATCTGTTTCGGGATAACGGAGCTGTGGTTGTGGTCTTGAGAAGACCGGGATGAGTGTTTTGTCGCGCAGAAATCCGTCGTTTGAAGGCAATAGAAAAGAAATTGAATGATATGAACTGCGTGTTACACTGCGTGTTGAAAGAATCCATCGAGGAGGAGGTGATTGAGTTTTCCAGGGATTACTGGAAATCTCAGGAGCGATTGTATTTGGATGAGACCAAGGCGTTTTTCAAAGCTGTCGGCGGAGGGGTCTTGAGAAAGTCGAGCTTGTTTTTAACTTTAATCAATCCAGTGAAGATGCATAAAATCACGCAACACTTCAAGAAGATTGGCGAGAGAACGCCGAAGAATAATTTGAAAGGTGAAGGGTTGATCATGGGAGGGTTGATGGTTTTTAAACGGGGCGGCGAAGTCGTGTACTCGCATCGTGAAAAAGAGTGGGGAGATTGCGCGCCGATTGAAGAGGTTTTAGAAGCAGCAAAGAAAACCACCACGAGTTAAAAAAAGACGAGAAATGTTTAAATGAATGTACGAACTGCGTGTGCGAAATGTTTTCCTGTGAAGCTCCTCGCGCTAAAACTCTTCGCGTGAGAAAGAGAAGCGCATGGAGCTGATAAATATTTTTTTACGCGCACGCACCCGGGAATATTTCTTTCGTCGGAACGAAAGCCTCTGGATGATGAAAATGTACCAGAATAAGTAGTAGAGTAGAATGTATATAGTGATATTGTATAGTACTAGTGGTAGCGAGAACAGATGCGAAATGTCGTTCACTCCAACTCTTCCGTTTCTCTCTTTTCTTCTTTCTTGTAAAAACAAACCGGCTTCGAACTGCGATGGCAGACGTAGTTAGCGCACGACCCGAGAAAAAATTGATGCATCCTGGACTTGTGATGTGCCAGCATGAAAACGCAACACACGTCGTGTTCATCGCTTTTGCGAACGATAACTTCGCCAATAGATCGTTCGCTCGGGTCGTAACTCACCATTTCCAAGCGGTTATGCTTCGCGTTCTTCTCTTTTAGGATGGGCACGAATACCTTCTCGACAAAGTCTGCGCACTTTTCTCGCCACTCCAACTCGTTCTCCGGTTTCAATTGCACGACCATCGTATCGTGATACACTCTTCGATAACTCGTCGGCACGACGTGCAAAAAGATAATCTCGTCTTCTTCGCTTCGATAGATGTGTTTCAAAAAGTACTCCAACGCGCTCTTCGCGTCCTCTTCCTTCTCTTCAAAAGGAAACAAGAAGCGTCGTCTCTTTTTTTCATCCCCAGCGAAAGTGCAAGAGCACGCGCCTTTCTTAAATTTCAAGCAGATGGACACGATCGTCGGTTGCTGACGATTCACTATGGCTTGTTCTTCGACTGATGTCATGATCCCCCGTCTTTTCGGCGACAAAGATGTCGAGAAAGAAAATAAAGAGACAGAGAGAGAGAGAGAGTCTCAAAAGTGGGGGAAAATATTGGCATTTCCGATACAAAAAATACACGATGAAATGCGTGGATTGCAAACTCAAAGAGTGCGAGTGTAAAGACAAATGCTTCGATTCGCTCGTGAAAAGGAAGTTCTTGATACCGATTTCCGAAGCCGACGACGACCGAACGCACGGAACGTTGCTGTTCAAATGGTTTCTTCCCTTGGTGAAAGTTGAAGAAAAAGACGAGGTGAGGCTCGTTCACGTATCCGCGAATAAGAAAGAAAGCTTTTCAGAGGAAGAGTACGTTTACGACGTCATAGTTCCGATCTTGAATTTTCACGGTGTGAAGAGAATCAAGTTACTCATCGAACGGACGGATTCGTCGACGGACGAAGCTGAGATTGCAAAGAAAATATGCGAGGCTGCAAAAGAATGCGATATGATTGTGATGAGCGCATCTCAACAAAGAGGAAGGTCGAACAAACACATCGGACGAGTGTCTGAGGCGGTGATTCATAACGCTTCGACACCTTTGTTATTGTGGAGGGATACGGATAACGAAGCAGGTAAAGGAGAGGAAGGGATGAACGAACGTTCATTTAGCAAGTGTTAGAAAATGTTTACTCGTTTTGATGAGTAGTCAAGTAACAGTTTATTAAAAGCGTCTCTCTCTTTCTCCTTTGTTCGTTGATTTCTTTTGAGCGTCGTTTCTTTCTAGCCCTCTTGAAGAGTCACCTTTTCAAAATCGATCGACGACGATTCGCCTTCCTTGTGCTGCGATGACGTCTTTGCGGCATCTTTTTTCGGCGGCGACGCCTCGTTCTCCTTCTTCGTCTCTTTCGAACTTTTATACACGATCAGAGGAACTTTCGAATGATGAAGGCAATAGTTCGTAACCGATCCGACGAAAAACTCTTGAACTCGTCCTTTGCGATGACTCGCCATGACGACCAGATCTGCGTCGATAATCGACGCCTTCTCGCACACGACTTCTCCGATGGACGTGTTGTTCATCTCGTACGCGATGATGTCCAGTTTATACGAAACGTTCTTCCCACGTTGATCCAAGATTGGTAAGAGCGTCTCCGCAACGTAACGTGCGCAATCTTCGCGCCACTTCTTTTCTTCTTCGGGGTCGGGAACTTCCACGAAGGAGTCGTCGTACATGCCCCAACTGTACTGTGGGAAGCGAGCTGGTATCCTACGAGAAAATCATCGTCACATCCAAGAGAGAGAGAGAGAGAGAGAGAGAGAGAGAGAAAAAATAATAAAAAAAAACTCACACGTGTAAGAGCACGATCTCATCGCCGGGTCGATGCACGTTATCGAGCACCCAGTTCAGAACTTCGACGTCCTCTCCCGTCGAATCTATCGGCATCAGAATTCTGCGCATTTTTGAGATGGAAAACAGAGAGAGAGATGTGTGTGATGTGTATTATTGCGCGCGTAAAAAAATGAAGAGAGAATACGCGAGTATTTTTGTATCTCTTTCAAAAATATTGAAAAACACCTCCCCCAACACCACCCCGGCGACGAAGTTTACGATAACAACAAAGCGTCGCGTTCATTCACGACGCGACGACGAATAACAAAACGCACCGTCTCAACACTTTGCACTCGCACTTTTCGCAATTGCAGGTTTTACACATGCACTTCTGCGGAGGCGATTCCATCGCGATCATTTTCGTTTTATTTTTTGTTGTGGGGCTTTTTTTTTTCTCTCTCGCACCCCGAAACCGCCATTTTTTTCTCGCGCACGAACGAACGAACGAACGACGCAAACGATGGACATCGACGAAAAAGAAGAAGAAGAAGAAGAACGACAGACGCAGAGAGAAGACGCGGAGATGACGACAACGACAACGTCGATGATAACAACAACAACAACAACAACAACAGGACGCGGTCTCGGTAAAAGCAACGACAACAACAACGGCGATGATGGTGTCGACCAAGACTTACTCATTCTCGAGCGAATCATCGCGACGAAAACAAATAATAACAACCAAAAACTTCGTCTTCTCTCGCAAGGCGCGGAAGCGCGAGTTTTTACGACCACGTTCCTCGGGAAGCCGTGCGTGGTCAAGCAGAGGTTTAAGAAAAAGTACAGACATCCAGTTTTGGACCAAAAGTTGACGCGAAGTCGATTGCTCGCCGAGTGTCGGTCGCTGATGAAGGCGAGAATTTTAGGCGTCCAAGCGCCGACGGTTTTGTTCGTGGACAAACCGTCGGCGTCGATATTCATGGAACGCGTAGAGGGGAAGTCCTTGAAAGAGGTTCTGAAATCAATCGCCGAAAGAGAAAGTGAAGAGGAAGAAGATGAAGACAATACGCGCACCAAAAGCTCCGCGAACGACGGTACCACTGCCTCTCCTTCTTCTCCTTCGTCGTCTTCCCCGGCGCACCTCCGCGCGGTGAAATACGGTCACGAAATCGGCCTCATCGTCTCCAAACTCCACGACGGCAACATCACCCACGGTGACCTCACCACCTCCAACTTTCTCGTTCATGCGCGCACCGACTCTGTATACATCATAGATTTCGGTTTATCCAAAACCCAAATCGTCGGCGAGGAAGATATCGGCGTCGATTTATACGTACTCGAGCGCTCGTTAATCGCCGCGCATAAAAGCGAGGGCGAACGCGTCTGGCGAGAGTGTTTGAAGACGTGGAAAGAGACGTGCGGGAAAAGTAAAGAGGCGTTCAAGAGGTACGAGGAAGTGAGGGCCAGAGGGAGGAAAAGGAGCATGGTTGGTTAAATGCATGTGTCGTGTGTAAATATGTACACACACAAAGTGAGACCTTTTATTACTAGTACTAGTTGTAGTGTCATAGATATATTCACATAGCCCGCTGATATTTAGAGCAGCAGTCAAAAGCATTCAGACCTCTGACGGATGAGAGATGAGAGAGGGAAATGTCAGCCACGAACCCATTTTCCCAAAGGAGAGAAATCTCGCGAAAAAAAAAGATAAACACAAAAAACACATACGTATCCCCGCACTAATCTTCGCTCGCCTCTTCTATTATATACACACAGTAACATGTCTTCTCTATCGTCGGCGTTAGTGCAACGAGTCGTGGCGTCCACGCAGTGCTGCTCTTCTTCTTCTTCCGCGAGGATGAACGCGACGACGACGACGACGACGACGACGACGACGACGCGTGGTGGTCTGCTTTTTCGTCATCAGCGGCGACGTGGCCGCAAATCCATCATCTCGTGCGAGTCGTCTTCGTCGAACGAAGAGAACTCTTTGCTGACGCAAACGGCGGAGGAGGCGATAAGAAACGCGCCTCCTGCTCCCGAGCGAGGAGAAGGCGCGAAGAGAAGAGTCAGCGGATACATGAATAAGAAAACAACGAAGGATTGGCAAATCGATTTCTGCTCTCGCCCTTTAAAAGATGACCGAGGAAAGAAAGTGTGGGAACTTTTAATCACGGACGAAGACCGTTCGTTCGAACACGCGGAGTTTTTCCCGAACAATCGAATCAATTCCGTGGAGTTATCGAAAGCTTTGCAGAAGGTAGTCGATAGGAGAACGGAGGAAACCGGAGAACAGCCGAGAAAAGTGAAATTTTTCCGGAGTCAAATGATGACGATCATCACGAGAGCGTGTAAAGAGTGCGAGTTGGAACCGTTGCCGTCTAGGAGGTGTCAAACCATGTTGAATTGGTTGGAAGAGAGAATGGAGACGGTGTATAAGAAACATCCGGGGTATGATCCGAATTCGGCGCCGCTGATGACGTTTGACGCGCAAGCGCCGAAGCCGTTGCCGGACGCGTTGAGAGGAGAGTCGTGGGCCTTTGTCGCTTTGCCCTTGGTCGGGGTGAAGGAGGAAATGGAAGCCGTGGCGAGAGGTAAAGCGTTTGGAGACTTGCTGAACATCGACCCAGATTTACCGGACGATACGTTGATTCCAGGTGTAGTCGTGTACACGGCGCGCGCGGCGGCTTTGAGCGGATGGACGAAAGGCTTAGAATTGAGCGCGATTACCGTCGATTTGGAAAGTTCCTCCATCGTTTTGGAAACCGGTGTCAACGAGAGCTGGAACTACGCGTTCTTTCGAAGAACGAAAGAGTTGAGAGACGAAGCGAGAGAGTGGGAAGGCGTGAAGAGACAAACGAAAGGGTTGCACTTTTTAGCCATTCAAACGGACGCGGATAGCGAAACGACCGATGGGTTCTGGGTATTGCAAGACGTCAAAGGCTCGCAGTTTTAATCGTCATCATCAATAATAATAACAATGTAGTAGCGAGTCAAGAAGCGCAGTCTATGAAAAAGGGAGAGAGAGAGAGAGAGTGGGAGATACCAACAGTGTAGTCACATCCAAAAATTTAATATGAAAACGATTTGCGAAGTGGTATCTTCTCTCAAAATTTTACGTACACAGCAAAGCTCCTCGCAACACAAATTTGCCACGCTCTTTTAGACGCGCAGCCATCGAAAGATTGGTTCGAGAAGAATGCCTTCCTCCTCCTCCTCCTCCTCCTCCTCCTCCTCCAATCCTCTCCTCCTTCGAATGCTCTCCAAACTCAAATCTCTCCTCGTTTCCAAAAACAAACTCCATCTCTCCTTCGATGTGCTTTTTTACTTGTTTTCGTTGTTCTTGTTGTGTTTGTTCTCGACGAATTACTTGAGCAACGCGTCGTACGTGGACGAGAACGGATTGTTGCTGGGAAGCACGAGAACTGCGTTCGATAACGAGAACAGCGAAAACGCGAGGAGGTTTTCGGACGCGTTGTTGAAAACAGGAAGTTTACGGGAAGCGAAGGAGGTTTTGGTGAGAGATATTTTGTTGGCGACAACGGGTGATGATGCTTCGGAGGTGACGGTTCGCCCGTACGCGCTACACGCGGTAGCTCGAGCAAAGTTTGGAGATGGGAGAGAATCGATCGCAATTGTCGCACCGATCGGGTGCTTAGCAGCAGGTGAAAACGACGATAGGATTAAGGAAGAAGAAGCAGACGCGGTCGCGTTGGCGTTGGAGATGTTCTTTTATGTCAAGTCGCGAAAGGTGAAATGGTTGGGACGGGACGTGGTGTTGGTCGTGCCGACGTGTTTTGAGTATTTGGAAGAAGGGAACCCGGTTTCAAAAATTCGCGCGACGGGAAAATGGTTAGAGACATATTTAGAGGGCGAAGAAGAAGGCGAGGACGATAATGATGGTCGTGGCAATGGTGCTGTTACTAACAATAAAAAAGAAGACGTTTTCTTCCGCGCCGGGCAGATCCACCAAGCGTTTGGCATCGAAACACCACACGGCATGAAAAACTTTGAAAAATCAAAGTCTGCTATGTTCGCAAAGCTTCATGGATGGAATGGAGCGTTGCCAAATCAAGACATATTTGAAGTGGCAAAGTTTTCCTCCCGAATGGGGCGAGGGACGTCGTCGGGATTTAGTGTACACGGCACGCACGTCATCGACGCGAAGAAGACAAAATGGGAGAAGTGGGTGGAACATACGAAAGCGTGGACGTCGTTTGCGAAGTTATCGGTAGTTGGTAAGCCTACGGGAGTTCACGGAGCGTTCAAAGTGAAATCGATAGATTCGTTCACGATGGTATACGATAAAGAGAAAGGCAGGGAGGATGATGAAGGAACAAAAGGTCGAGACTTTCGAATAGAAAATTACCTCGCGTGTGGTATCGCGCTAGAAACAGCTATTAGAGCGTGCAACAATCTCGTCGAGCAATTGCACCACGCCCGTTTTGAGTACGTGCTCATTGGGAATGACAGATACGTAGGCGTTGCTGAGTTGGCCGGGACGCTCGGAGTTATGCTCGTCGCGTTGGGTATCAAGACGTTGAAAGCGTACGAGAACGAGAAATGGATGATTTTGTCTTCTTCCTCTTCTTCATGGTCCTTTCAAGAGGTCTTTTCTGTGGTAAAAATATTCACATTTATACTCTTAATGGTCGTCCTGATCGCGTTGGCGTATTTTAACGTCGCCTTGGGACTGTGTATGGCGACATTTTGCGTTCCAATATGCTTGGTCATGCCCGAGACGAGAGAAGACGAGAAAAAGAAGAAGAATAAGAAGGAATGACGAAAGCAAAGCGTTTACTTGTAGTAGTAGAAATAGCACACGCAGTAATAGTAGAATTGATGCGTTAGCACTTTTATATAATACACGTATCTAACTAAGAAGCATAATGACGATTTTACGATGAAATTTTAAGCCGCAACTTCGGCTGGAGCTTTGGTCCTCGCTCTCGTCGCATCTGCTCTCTTTGACTTCCATTCGAGCGCTTGGACTTCAAAAAATTCCATGGCTACTTGATCCGGCCACGGAGCACCCCAAGGCGCTTCAGCTCCCGCCGTCCATCCTAAATGTCCACCACTTTCCGTTTCTAATAAAATAACGTTCTCATTGCTCGCAATTTCCTCTCTAGGTATCGCTTCGATCGAAGCGATTGGATCGTCCTTCGCTTGGACGCATAACAACGGGACTCTCACGTCGGCAATCTTTCTTCTCGACCCGCTCGCTTCGTAATAGGCGTCCACGGAAGAAAATCCAAAAGTCACTCGCGTGATTGCCTCGTCAAAATCCCGGACCGTTCTCGCTTTCCTGACCAACGCCGGTTCGTATTCCCTCAAGCCTTGGAACAAATGTTTATGCGGTTCGAACAACTTGCGCATGTTGTTCGCCATCGATTTCGAATATAGCTTACCCCAAAAGCCTTTCTGCAAATTCTCGTCGCACCTGTTCAAATCGAATGGGTTACACATGCTACACGCGGCATCAACCACCGCGTCTTCTCCGTCCTCACCCAACGTGTTCGTTAAAATATTTGCTCCTAACGACCAACCGACGGCGAATAAAGGCGCGTTGGGAAAGCGTCGCTTCATCTCCTTCATCACCGCCCTCGTATCTCCGGTAAAACTCGCGCTATAAAACTGAGGCGTCAGCAAAGGTGATTCGCTCGTCCCTCTCGCATTGAATGCAACTACTCGATACCCTTTCATCACCGCCCTTCTCAACATGTGTTTCAAATACTTATCGTGCGATCCGCCGGCGATGCCGGACATCAGCACCAACGTCGGCGCGTCCTCCGGTAACGTCCTGTAATGTTCCTCCAATACCTTATCAATCTTCGGCGTTTGATTCGGTATCGATTTTCTATGCGGCTCAAAATCTTTATCCAAATTTCTCGTCTTCTCTAACATCTCCGGCGTGCGTTCGCGATACTTATGCGTCTCATCGTCCACCGACAACGGCCAATCCAAAGCGACCACGCCGCCGCACGCCATCGGCAACAACTCTCTCTGATACTCCACTTCCACGTCTTTTCTAAAGAAAGTCGCCATTATCGTCGACGCGTGTGGGTTTCTCAGCACCGTAACCGCGTCGTATCCAACCCGCAACGTGTGCAACATTTTCAAAACGTTTGCGTTTTTCTCCGTCTTTTGGCAAGAAACCGAAACTTCGCTCGTCGTTTTGTGCTTGAAAACTTTGCTCAGAAGAGCCACGAGGAGAGCGCCAGAGGTGACGAAAAACGCCGCTCGAGCCGGTTCAGAAGAAGCCGCGCTCAAAACGACGCCTTCTAACGCCGACGCAGAGATGGACGACGAAGCACCACCACCGCCGCCAAGACCACCACCAGCAGAAGCAGCAGCAGCGGGAGAGCGCGCGAGATTTGACGACGAAGTTCTCGATAACGATGACGACGAGAATGTTGACTTAAACATGTTTTTCGTATTCGTATTCGCCGATCGAAAAGGACGAGAAGAAACCGATGAAAAAGACGTCGACGCGACCACTGCTCCTCCACAAACAAAACCACCGCTCTTCAAAGGACGAGGAAGAGCAGGACGCATGTTCCTGCGCGCGCTGCGTGAGCTTTTCTCTCTCTCTCTCTCTCTTTTCTTTGTGTTCACTTTTTTTTGCAAAGCGAGCATAAAACCCTAAATAAAAATCTGCGTGCATTTTCTCGCGCGCGTTTTCTTCACAACCCCTCTCTCTTCTTTAGGAAAAGCAGAGAGAGAGAGAGAACACGTTTATTTTCAAGCGCGCGCGAGAAGCGAGAGTTTGTGAGAGAGAAGGAAACAAAAAGTAAACGCGACGACGACGACGACGACGCTTCTTTGAGTTTCTCGAGTAAAGAGAGAGAGTTCGAATTTTGTTCCGCAGTTTTAGAAAACGAAAAAAAAGCGCAGCGGAATACATACACATAATAATAGAGAGAGAGTGTATTATAGATAAAAGAATACGCGCGCGCAGAGAGAGAGTACCGCCAGAACACATCGAGATGGGTGGAGACGACGAGCTCGCGAAGCACACAAAGGTGCGTTTGGGGGGACAGCGCGTGTTGTTGGGGAGAGAGAGAGAGGGACTTTCTCTCTCAATTTTTTTTTCTTCTCCTTCTCTCGATCGCTTTTTTTTTGCCTCTCTTTTCTCGAAGAAAACACACGCACCGACTGACTTTTCTTCTTCTTACTCTACTACCACTACTCAACAACAACGACAAAAAAAATCCATCGCAGGTTAAAATCACCGGCAACAACCGAACGAAACAGAAACTGATCGGGTTGAACGCGACGGTGAAAAAATCCGTCGGCTTGGGCGGGTGGCACTGGCTCGTCCTCGAAAACGGGAAGGAAGTTAAGTTGCAAAAGAACGCGTTGGAGGTGGTTTCGTTACCGACGGGCGAGGAGGTGGAATCGATCGAGTTTCAAACGAAAGACGACGACGATGGGTCGCACGTGGAGAGCGGAGAGATTGAAGAGTTGGACGGGGACGAGGAGATGAATGAAGACGAGGATAACAACGAGAGAGAAGGAAAGGATGGAGGAGACGCGATGGACGAGGACGACGAGAATGCGGGCTCGAAAGAACGAGACGGCGAAGAAGACGAAAAGAAAGAAGGCGAAGGGGACGGAGAAGATGGCGAGGGCGAAGAAGAGGAAGAAGAAGGCGAAGAAGTTGATAAAGAAGGCGGCATGAAAGCGAGGTTACGACGACCGACGAGAACGCCCGGGAACGGGCCGCCGAGTCAACAAGCCGCGGCGGCGATGAAACGAATCGTCGATAAAAGAAACGCCGGAAAACCAAACTGCAACGTAAACTTCAACAGACTCACCGGACCGACTTTGCTCAAGTATAAGAAATTTTACCAAATGCCCGGCGCGGATACCGACGATGTTATCAAAGGGAAAGCGAAGATGGTCGATGAAGTCACTCGGCATTTCATGTCGCAAAAAGTGGACGAACAGAAATGCTTGGCGCAGTTCATCGCCAGTTTAGCGAGCACTACGCGTTGATTTGATTGAGCTAGCGCGCGAAAGAATCTATACACATACAATCATCAATTCTTATTATCAGTTTTAATTTGTATTTTTTGTAGTACGTATTATCAAAAACTCTCCGTCTGTCTCTTCTCTTCTCTCTCTCTCTCTCTTTCTCTTTCTCTTTCTATCATATCCTTTGTTCTAATCTCTTCTAAATCGTGTTAATATTATCGCCTAAAAAGTTTCTACTTCAATTCTTACTTGTATTCCGAAGGGAGCACTCCGGTTTCCATCGCTTTTTCGAGCATCGCGATTTCCTCCAAAGTCGTCGCGTTTGCGATGGCGGCTTTAATCTTCGCCAACTCCGCCGCGTTATTTTTCTTCTCGTTCTTCTTCCCTTTCTTTTTCTTCCCCTCGTCCTCTTCCTCTTCTTCTCTTCCGCCTCTCTTGCCGACGGTAAACGTCTTCGCCTTGATCGCTTTCCCATCGTCACCTTCAAACATCTTCTTCGCTGCTTCCCGTTCCTTCGCGTACACGCGTTCGTAATCTAACATTCTCAATCCATCGTTCAATTTGTATATGCAATACAGCCGATAATTCTCCACCGCGCACACCGGATTCCCTTTCAAAACCAAACATTTCAGACGTTTAACCTTCCCTATTTCGTCGATGTCGTGCAAATTTTTAATCTTGTTATTTTGCATCAGCAGCCACTCCAGCTTCGGCACGTTCTCGCTCAAATTCGTCCCGTTAATTTTCTCAATCTTATTCTCGCTCGCGTTGATCGTGTGCAACCGCTTCAACTTGGGAAACCCCTCCAACTTGACGATTTCGTTTTTGCTCACGTCGATGCAATCGAACTGGTCGTTCGTGCCGCCTAAATTTTCTATCGCTTTGATTCCTTTCGAAGAGAGATCGAGCTCGTACTCGTCCACCGCGTTCAGCGTTTGGTTCGATTCTAGAATCACATCGACCGTTAGTTTTCCTTTTTCAACGTCGTCTCGTTGGTGCGTTTGGTGCGCGAGTAGCGACGACATTTTCTTTCTCTCTTCTTCTTTCTTTGTTGTGTTGTTCTCTATTTTCGTATTTTGCGTTTGTGCTGCGTTTTGTTTTTTTTTTTGTGAAGGAAAAAAAAATACGACTCGCAAGGGGCAAAAAGAAGAAAAATTCCATCTTCTGTATTCTTCGTTATTATTACTACGCGCGCGAGAGAGCGCTCTCTCTCTCGCGAGGCAGACGTCCCTTCTCTTCTCTGCGAGCGCTGTCGCTTCGTTTGCTTTTTATAAAGAGAGAGAGAGAGAGAGAGAGAAAAAAAAAGAAGGAAACATAAAGCACGATGAGTACGACGAAAAGAAAAGAAGCGAGAATCTATTGGGAAAAACAAACTTTAGCGTTGTGCGGTCACCACTCGTTGAACGCGCTGCTCCAAGGCCCGCACGTCACGACGAATGATTTACAAAAAATAGCGGAAACGTTGGACGAGGAGGAGAGGAAATTACTCACGAGCGCGGAAGATAGAAGGAAATTCGATGAGAGACCGAGCGAGAACGTGGACGTGCACACCGGGAATTATTCTTTGCAAGTGTTGGACCGAGCGTTGGAAATGCGTTTTCAGCTGACTTTAACGCACGTGTTTCAGCGAAGCGAGCTGAACGAAGCGGCGAAGAATAAAGCGTTTTTGCTGAACGCGCATCAGCACTGGTACGCGATGCGAGAAATCAGAGGGCAGTGGTGGAATTTGAATTCTCAGTTAGCGGCGCCGATGAAAGTGCACGGGGAAATCGTGTGGTATTTAGAAAGCGTGATTCAAAGAGGGACGCAAGTGTTCGCCGTGGTGGGCGCGTTGCCGCAAGCGCACGAGATTTTCGGGCAGAAAGACGGCGAGTACGGGAACTGGATCGCTGAGAGCGAGTGCGAAGAGATGAACGAGATGGTAGCGAGAGCGGAGAGAGAAGGGAAGACGTTGGAGAGAGTGAAGGAGGAGATGAAGGAGGAGAAGAAGAGGAAGATGATTTTTAGCGGCAAGGCAAACACGTTGAGAGGAGGGGATTCGACGACGAACACGAATAACGAGGTTGATGACGACGACGACGACGACGACGACGACGATGCGATAGTAATAGACGATGCATATATTGGGGTAGACCGGAACGAAGATCCGGAGTTGTACGCGGCGATGAAAGCGTCGTTAGAAGAGGAAGCGAGGAAAAGAGTGAAGAATAGCAAAAGAGGCGGCTACGGCAGCAAAGAAAATCGAGAAGGAGGGAGAGGAATAGGACAACAAGGAACCACCAGCACTTGGCAAAATTTAGGCAAAGAAAACGACAACAAAAACAACAACGGAACAACGATAGAACTAAAGAAAGAACCAGAGGAAAGTCCGGACACGCTTTCCGTCGCCGTTCGCATGCCAGACGGCGAGCGGCTCAAACCGCGCCGGTTTCTTAAAACCGACTCGATCAAAGACGTGGAAAACTGGATCGTCCGCGAGAGCAAGAACAAAGTCACTTTTCGGTCCCAAGGTGGACGCGAGTGCTTAGTTTTAGTCCACTTCCCGAAGAGAACGACGTTGGACGACCCGGGGAGAACTTTAGACGAGTGTGGGTTTGAAAACAGGGAGATGTTGACCTTCGCTTAAAACACACACACACTATACATAGTTTTCTTTTTTGTGTAATGAAAAAAGAAAGGAGAGTTTTGAAAAACCCGCGTCGTCAGAAAAAAGCACGAATACTAGAAGAAAAGAATGCTCTTCACGTCTTCTGCAACCTTTGTCGGCGCAGTCGCCGGCGTCTGCACGCAGATGTACGCGTGCGCTTTGCGCAAAGTGCCGTTGTTTCACCGTACGTTTTAAAGCGTTTCCTTTTCTTTTTCTTTCTCCCGCGTTTTATTGTTGTTGTTGTTGTTGTTTGCAATCGTTTTCCCCGGTCTCTCTCTCTTTCTTTCTTCTCTCTCTCTCTCTCTTCTGACAAAAGTCTCTTTCTCTCTTTTCTGAACACACAAACAGAACCTCAAATCCACGCCGGTTTCGCCGTCGCCGGCGCGTTCACCGCCGAGTGGTTGGTCCAAAAAGAGCAAAGTTTACAAAAAGAAGTCGACGCGTTGGTGCGAGATAGGCAGGAGAGGAACAAAGATTTCGATGGGTTCAAACACAAGTAACCCCCAGAAGTAAAACTCATATAGGGAAAAAAATGGTAGAAGATATATATATGTGTCTGTGTTTTTTGTAATTGTATAGCGTTTTAAAATAAGAGCACATAGTCCACATCCTTTCTCGCGCGCGCGCGCGTGTGCACGTTTGCGTGAAATAGAGAGAGAGAGAGGGAGGGAGAGTCGTCGAATCGTGCGCGCGTGCGCACAAAACCAAACGAAGCTCTCTTCATTTTTTTGTTCCACTTTTTCTCGAGTTGTCTTTTCCGAGAGAAGAGAGAAAAATTTCTCCTCTTCTTCTTCAAAAAATACGCGCGCAAAGGAAAGCACGCGACGCACAGAAAGAGACTCTCCGCTGTTTCTCTTTTTTACTCTTCTCTCTCTTGCGCGCGGCGCTCAATAAAAGATCCGAAGGAGGAGAGATGGACGGATCATCCGTCGACGCCGCTATCGATATCGGCGATTCAGCAGAAAAAGAGGAAGAAGTAGAGGAAGAAGAAGAAGAGGAGGAGGAGGAGGAGGAGGAAAAACAATATCAGCGAACGGAAGATTTTGGGACGATGAAGAAGACGATACCGACGCCCAGAGGAAGAAAAGAAGGCGAAAGAACGACGACAACTCCTACGAAGAAGGTCATTCCGCGACCGCGCGAACATCATCGCGCGAGCAAAGATCCAGGAGGACGAGGACAACATCTTTCTTCGAGCGGAAGTAGCAGCGCGTCTGTTTCGTCGTCGGACGATGTTCCAGCGACGCCGCCGCCGTCGCCGAGAGAAGAGGAAGAAGAGGAAGAAAAAAAAGAAACGGAGGAGGATACGAAGATAAAAACGTACGTACCTCCTCCTCCGCCTTTACCTCCTCCGCCGCCGATGCCGCCGTCGCCTCCTCCTCCGCCTTTACCTCCTCCTCCGCCTTTACCCGCTTCTTTACCGGCGACGTTGACAATGACACAGCATCATGAAAACGCACATCACTACGCGGCGTCGATGGCTGCTGCTGCTGCGGCCATGTCGGCGTCTTTCGGCGATATGCATCTGTCTGCTTCGCCCACGTCTTCTTCTTCTCAATCGATGATGATGATGATGGATCACTTGTATCATCACCAGTACCAATATCAAGGAAGAGGAGGAGGAGAGAGAAGAAGGGAGCATCGCGGTGTTGAACCAGCGCAGCACATGCAAACGCCACCAAACACGCCGAAACCTCCCAATCAACACTGGTCGTTGGATTACTCTTCCCATTACGTAGTCACGGGAGAACGACCTCAAAATTTTATCATCGATCCGCAAGGCATACCGACACCTGCTTTGCAAAAACTGGTAGATTTAAAGAGTGAATTGATTAATGCGCATGCGCACGTGCCGCTGAGCGTGAGAATTGAGAGTGCAAAGACGTACGAGCTGACAAGCGAGAATTTAGGGACATTCGATGTAGTGGTCATTAATCCCGATTGGTCGAAATTGAGTTGGCGCGATGTGGCGAGGCTGGATTTAAACGCGGTAACTTCGGAGAAGGCGTTCGTATTTTTGTGGATTGGGAAAGGAGACGGAAAGATGCACGACAACGCGCTCAAGATCATAAAAGCGTGGAAATTTCGCCGGTGCGCGGAGGAGATTGTCTGGGTCAAGACAGGATCGGATAGGATCGAATCGTCTCCGGCGTCGCCTTCGTCTCCCGCTTCATCGTCAGCTTCGAGGAAAAGTGTTGCTTCTGCGAGCGTCGGAGCGGTAGGAACTCCTCCACATGCGTCTTCCTCTCCTTCAGCGTCATCTGCATCATCTCCGAGTACCCCCACAACTCCGTCCTCGACTTCTTCTTATTCCTCTACCTCTTCGTTTCGATCGAGGACGTCTACTTCCATCGCATCCACGGTCTCTCATTTGTCGACGCTTTCAGAAGATGGAGGAGGAATAAAAGAGGAAGAATTCCCTTTCGCTTTGCATAAAGAACACTGCATGATTGCGGCAAAAGCAAAAGTCACTCGCAAAGAAGCGGCTTTAATTCATGCGAACGTGGACGCGGACGTAATCATTTCACCCCCTCTCTCATCAAATCAAAAACCAGATCAGATATATGCCATCGCGGAACGCTTCGTCCAAGGGTTGAGACGTTTGAACTTGTTCGGAGATAGTCAACAACTTCGCCCTGGCTGGGTTACAGTGAGTGAAAACGTGTATAGAACGACGCATAATCCAGTCACGTACAGGAAAGCTTTTGAGGGAACGAGGTGGAGTGGGAAATTTGAGGCGAAATATCAAAGACGGACGAACCGAGCAATAATGATACAACAAGAACAAGAACAGCAGCAGCAGCAGCAGCAGCGATACAATCAGTATCAATCGCCACAGTCGTCTACAATACCACAGTATCAGCAACGACACATGCAAAGAGAGCGTCAAACGTACACGTATCATCATAGGAGCGGCTTGAGTCCGCAGAGTAGTCCTCAGAGAGTGAGTCGTCCCGCGCACTTGTTACCGCACGACGAAGATATAACACGTTTGCGACCTAAATCGAGAAGTCCTTCCAAGTCAGATGGTAGAAAAGGTGATGTTGTTGGTGTTGGTACCGGTAGTCACTTTGCGAACTATGAAGAGTACGAGTATGCGGCGGATGAATATTACTCCCCAAGAACATCTCATTCAGGGCCGATGTTCTCGCAATACACGCCAGCGCCGACGTTTTATCCTCAACAACAGCACCCTTACGCATCTCAGGAATACATTCATGCGCTGCAGCAGCAGCAACAACAGCAACAATATCAAATGAGCGGTTATACAGAGCAGAAACAGCAACAACAATATTATGAAGGCACATTCACTTCGCCTCCGGGAAGCAGCAGTGGCCCGGCGTAACGTAACTACACGCGGCGTACACCACACTACTGCTTCGAAAAACAAAAAGAAGCGAAAAGAGATGAACTAACGAGAGGGAAACGTAAACGTGAGCCACTACATAATACGTGTGCCACTCCATATATAGAACGCACTTTCTATCACTGTTCTTTTTATATCATCATCATCATATTTTTACTTTCGTTGCTCATCACACAGCCGAACGTTCGTACAAGTAAGTATCTCACCTTCTTTTTGGGAGTTTTAAGTACGGAGAGGCGGCGCCTCTCCGGCAAAATCTGCGACATAGTGCAACTTCATCGGCGTCTGATGCGCGTACACTTTTGAATCTTCAATTAAGTTATGATCATGTTGTGAAATTAATATTTGTACAGATAAAAACAATGTTGACTAACTCTCCTTCGCTCGCAGTTTTTTTCCTCTCTTATATGATACAACAATCTGCGTCCGTCTCCTTTTCTATCTAGTGGGAATGTTAATACTAGTATCGCATCTAGTTTCTTCTTCTCTCTCTTCTCTCTCTCTCCCTCTTCTCTTTCTATCAACGAGCACTATACACTTGTCTGCGTATGTGTCTATACTTGCATTTCTCGTAATCTCGTTTAGGATTCAACCAGTTTGACGAGAGAAACTTCGGATTGCGAAACTCGCAAACCTCTCGCGTTTGATTGTAGTCTTCGCATAGCTCGCGTTCTTTTTGGTACCTCGATGGAGAACAAGTCGCTTTCGGCGGTTTCACTATCGTTAGTTTCCTCGGAACCTTTGGAATTTGAGTTCGCCCGGGTCTTCTTCGTCGCTGCTGCGACCGCTGCCGCGGCGGCGGTTTCGGCTCTCGTCTTTCTCGTCGCCATCGCAGCCTTTTCGTTCGCGTTCTTGATCATGTTTTCTTTCTTCGTCTGTTGTTCGGATTTAGTTGAAGCGGCGCTCTCATCTCGAGGGGCTTTCTTACTTTTCGCTTCCATGGAATCTAAAACGTCGTTCATGGCTGCCACGCCCTCGCCAGGCTCTGGCGCGGACATTGTCGATAAGTTCCCTTCCGAAGCCACGGTCGGTATAATCTTAGCAAATCGACCTTTATACCTCGGACGGTTATCCGCGAGCGTCTTTCGGCACTCGTATCGAATCTTTTTGTGTCCTAATCTACGTCTCGCTCTCTTCTCGCGGTACCGTGCGAGTTGTTGCATGCGAATCTCCGAGGGGATGCGACGCATCACGCCTGGCTGGATTTGCTCGGAGTTCAAATGCATCATGCCTTGCTCCAAATCGCTAAACGCCTTCGTCAGATCGACTTGAGAACTCGCTTTCTTTACTCCGCTCAAATTCGATTTCTTAAAGGAACTCGTCTTTCTCGGTTTCGTAAACGAAGTGCTTCTTTGGACCGATGTGTTGTTGCTCGTGTTGTTGCTCGTGTTGTTGTCATTGTTGTTGTTACTACTGCTGCTCTTGTTCGACGATTTACTCTTGGGCGATAACGAACTCGGCTTCTTCGTCGAAGTAGTCGTCTTCGAGTTAAACGCGTCCACGTGTACCCCGCTCGTCCCAGGCTGGGAATCGTTCTCAAATATTCTCGAATCTAAGGAAAAGTGCGTCTCGTGCGCTTGCATGCCCCCGTAATCTGCATCTTCGGAGCTCCCTCCACCGCTCGCGTTGGCGTTTTGAAAATTCTGCATAAACGTATCCAGCGGGTCCGCGAAATAGTGCGTCGTATTCGTCGCCTGATCCAACCAATCCATCGCGTCGTCCGAAGTCTGTTGTTCTTGTTGTTCGCCGTGACGATGAACGTGAACGTGATATAAATCTCCTCCTTGATGGTGTTGCGGAGCGACGTACTCTTCGTCCGTAAACTTGGACAAGTCAATCGGCGACATCGAGCCTTCTTTCGAGTCTCGCGACTCCGACTGCGCTTTATCCTCTCGTTTCAGTCTCGTTTGCTTCTGTCAGTCGTTGTTTTGTTGTCGTTGTTTTTAATAAAAGAGAGAGAAAAGGAGATAAAGTGAGTCAACAAAAAAAGAAAAAAGAGAGAGAGAGAAATTAAATAATGGGAGGATAAACCGTATGGGGTATATCCACTGGTGGTGAGTTTCGGCGCGGAATTCGCGGAAAGACAACAGAAGCGACCGGCGAAGAAAAAGAGCGCGCTCGGAAGAGGAGGAAAGAAAGTCGTGTTTCGCTTTCCGATTCTCTCTCTCTCTCTCGATGAAGGCGTTCAAATAAGAGAGAGAGAGAGAAAAAATAAAACGACCCCCCCGGGGGACAAACAACGACAAAGGACGAGGTTAATGAATAAAAAAACTTTGCGAAACATCGCCGTTTTGGTACGTCTCCGCGCGAACAGAAAACGCTAAAAAAGCGCACCTCTTTCTTCCCCATCTTTGCTTTATATCTGTCGTTGTCCTCCTGACTCTTTCTCTCTCTCTCAATCTCTCTCTCTCGGTCTATAAAAAACTAAACGGTCGCAAAGGTCACGCTTTCTTTCTCGTGTGCGTGTATAAAAAATGTATTTGTTTATAACAAAAAAGCGCCCCTCCAGCGTGCCAGCTTGGAATATATTTTTCCTTCGAGATTTCTTTCGCGCGCGAACGAACTCTCCCTCGATAAAAAAGAACCACACCAAAATCAACACAAAGCGTTGTTGTTTTTCTATCTCGACGATGAGTGCGTTTCTATTCGAGCGCGATTCCGTTCTCTCTTCGCGCTTTTTTTATTCGCGTTAAAGAAAATACACCTTGCGCGCGCGTTTTTTAACGAGAGAAGAGAGATAAATTTGGAAGAGAATTATGAATTTTTTAAGGGGGGTTGTTGTGTGCTTCTTTTTTTCTGTTTTTTTGTTGTTTTTTGGTCGGAAGGAAGGCACCCTTGAGATTTTTTTTTTCACTCTCGCACCAAAAAGTCGTCAGATTTGTGCTTTAAAATAACTAATACGTACTTTTATAACATACAGTTCACACACGAACTACAACAGGGGGCAAACCGAATAATAATAACAACGACACAAAAAACACATGTTCGCGCAGAGGTGTCATCATCGGCATTCATCGAACGCGTTTTTTTCGTCGTCTTTGGGCGTAAAAACGAACAAAAACCAAGACGACGGGAGAAGAAGAAGAAGAACGATGACGATGATGATGATGAGGATGACGACTACTACTACTACTAATAATAATAATAGAAACGGAGAAGGCGCGAAGACAATGATGGTTTTAGAAAGAATAGCTTTTAGAAAGAACGAGAGTAGTGATACGAACGGGAGAAGGCGTCGCGGTGCGACTGCGTTTGCGTCTTCGGATGACATCGGTATTTTTGAGGAAATGTCGTCGACGCGAACTCGGAAGTATTACCTCGTTGGCGGGAAAGGAGGCGTCGGGAAGACGTCTTTATCCGCCTCTCTGGCGGTGAAGTTTGCGACGAGTGGGCAACATCCGACGCTGATCGTCTCGACGGACCCGGCGCATTCTCTGAGCGATTCGTTGGCGCAAGACGTCTCGTCTGGGGTCCCCGTAGCGGTGGAAGGTACGGATGGTATGCTTTGGGCGATGGAAATCGACACGACGCAAGCGAAGAATGAGTTTTCGGAGTTTTCGAAGAGCGCGGATTTTACCAAAGGCGCGAGCGATTTTATGGGGAGCGTTGGTTTGAGCGGCATTTCGGATTCGCTGCAGGATTTGAAGTTAGGGGAGCTGTTGGATACGCCTCCTCCCGGGTTGGACGAAGCGATTGCCATCGCGAAGGTTGTGCAGTTTACCAAGGATGAGAAGTACGCCAAGTTTACGAGAATCGTGTTCGACACGGCGCCAACCGGGCACACGCTGAGATTATTATCGTTGCCGGAGTTTTTAGATAAATCGATCGGAAAGATTGTTCGATTGAGACAGAAGTTAACCAGCGCGGGTGATTTAGTGAAAGGTTTGTTCGGTCAGGAGAACCAAAATCAAGACGCCGCCGTGGAAAAATTGGAAAATTTGAAGAAGCGCTTACAAGAGGTGAAAGATTTGTTCCGGAATAAAGACACGACGGAGTTTATCATCGCGACTATTCCGACCGTTTTAGGCATCAGTGAAAGCGGACGATTATTGAAATCTTTGAGAGACGAAACCGTGCCGTGCACGAAAATCGTCGTCAACCAAATCTTAAACGTCGACGTCGCCGATTTCCAAGACGCCGCGGACGCCTGCAACGCCGCCGCGGAAAAAGTAAAAACGAAAAGCAAAGACGGCGACGACGAAAACGCAGAAGACGTCCAAGCGTTAATCTCCTCGAGCGAACGCTTAGCCTTGGCCTCCAAAAGAGCCGTCTCTTTCGTCCGAATGAAAGAAAAAGACCAGCGAAAAGCGATGGAAATGTTAGACACCGACGCGGGTCTCAAAACTTTAAAGCGCATCGAGGCGCCGATGTTCGATCTGGAGATTCGCGGCGTCCCGGCGTTGAAGTATTTCGGCGACCAAGTCTGGTAAAAAGAAGAAAGAAGAGAGAGAGAGAGAGAGAGAGAGAGAGAGAGAGTTTTATCGATACAGGCACGTGTAATTAAAACGCAAATTTAGAGAGCATATAACGTAATAAGGTCACACGCTTAATTTTTCAATTTTTCATTTTTGACTTTTCGTCAAAAAACACATCACACTCAAGTTTTTTCTTTTGGATAGATCCTGAAAAGAGAGAGACGCGAACACGCGCAGAAGAAGTTTAATAATATAAACAAGATACGTATAGCACAAATACGAACCCCTCGTTGCCGCGGAGAGTATAAATACATAGAAGATATATAAAAATGGACGACACGGAGGTCCAGAAGCAAATCAACCAGATGGTTGAGTTTATAAAGCAAGAGGCGGAAGAGAAAGCGAACGAAATCCGCGTCGCCGCAGAGGAGGAGTTCAACATCGAAAAACTTCAAATGGTGGAACTCGAGAAGCAAAAGATCAAAAGAGAGTACGAGAGAAAAGAAGCCTTGGTTTCGGTGAAAAAGAAAATCGAACGGTCGACGACTGGGAACGCGGCGAGGATTAAAGTTTTGATCGCCAGGGATCAAATGATGGAAGAGTTGTTGAATCAGTCGAGAATGAAACTCGGGGAGGTTGCGAAATCGCCTCAATACAAGCAACTCATGGCGGGTTTAATCGCGCAAGGCGCGAAGAAGTTGCAAGACTCGAAGTGCATCGTCCGGTGTCGCAAACAAGACGAAAGCGTGTGCAAAGAAGCGATTGCGTTAGCGTCCCAACGAGTGCCCGGGTTACAACCGACGTTGGATTCTGGAGAGAGTTTACCGCCGGCGCCGGAGATATCAAAGGAAGGGAAGAGTTGCGTCGGAGGGGTTTTGGTTATTTCGAGCAACGGGAAGACGACCTGCGATAACACGTTAGACGCGAGAGTGAGGAATACTTTCGAGGCGCTCATGCCGGAGATTAGGACGGAGATTTTCGGCGCGGACGGGGCGAAAATTATGTGATTGATGTTTCGCCCGGGGGTCGCGTATATACACACGTAGCATTTTCATCGCGAGAATTGTAACATTATAGAAGAGAGAGAGAGATACAAAATGATCATAATAATGATAATATACACGAGCACACGCATCACCACGCGCGCGGTTTATTTTACGTTTACACAAAAAGTCTACTGCTACTATTGGTACTCTCTCTAAAATCGCATTTGACTATAAACATCACCTTTCCTCTCTTTCTTCTTCGAATCGCATCTCTCCCGAAAACAATTCTATTACACATACACACATATTATTTCCGATAACTCTTCGTCATCCTCCCGCTCGCGGTCGTCGCCAACCTGACCGCCTCGTTCTCCTTCGCCACCTCCGCTTGCACCGGACTCGTCTTCGACGACAGCGAGAACAATCGCTCCTCTGGTTTCGTGTTTTTATGCGCAGCCGATCCGGTTTTTTTCTTCGTCCCTCCTCCGCCTCCTTCGTTCCCTCCACCGCCACCGGCGACTTGCGCGTGCGTTTTGTTTTGAGATAACGCGACTTCGAACCCTTTCAAGATGGACCCGTTCGTCGCGCCGTGTTCGTTGGAAAGGTACGCCGTTTCCAAGTCGTAGAGTTGCTTTTCCGTTTGTTGCAACGAGAGTTCCAGTTGGTTCTTCCGGTTGAGAAGCTCCGTGACCAATTCGCTCGACATTTTTTGTTTTCTTCGTCTTCTTTTGTGGGGAATGTTTCTTTTTGTTGCGAAGGAAAGTTGAAAAGAAGAATTTATGTTTTTTAAACATATATCATCATCGAAACAACGTCTGAAATTCCGTGGTGTTGTTACCGCTGCTGCTGCTGCTAACTACTGATTTTACGCTAATTATTACTACCATACTATCACTGGTACTACTACTTCTTAACTCAAAGCTAAGTGGGCCAAAGCCAGATGAACGGAAGCGGCGTCGTGCTTCACTCTCCCGGGAACGGCTAAAACTTGAGACGTCAGCTCGGCGCCTTTTACGCCCAATGGGGTGGGTAAGAGCATTTGGTTTCCGGTTTTGATTCTGCGCGCGTTTTCTCGCGCGTAAAACTCGCGATGGTCGCGGACGAGAGCGTCGGAAAAGGAGGTTGGAAACGCCGGATCGACGTGGTCGAACTCGTCTTCGTAGCGAACCACTCTCGTGTGCGGGATTTCAGCATCGGAGCGACAGACTAAACCGTCTCCGTCCTCGTTGTATTGAGATATGCTGTACAAAGCGATGTTGGTCATCGCGGAATCTTTGCTGGTCGTTTTCGAGTGGAAGCATACCGTTTTGTCTCTGAATTGTTCCGGCAACGGATGTTTCCGAAGAAATCGTATTCGCGCTCGATACGTTAAATCCTCCACCGGTTTCACCATCTTTTGAATGGCTTCTGAATTTCTCTTTTGCCCAAACGCCGCTTCGAGCGCGAGATGCACGCCCAATCGCACGTACTTGTTGCTCAACAAGTCTTCCGCTATCGGAGATCCTCCGTACGGCGATTGAACGCACACGAATCCCGCCAGTTTCTCTTCTAAGCGCTTCTCGTAGAGCGAGAGCGCCGCCGCGATATCCAATCCACCTTTCGAATGGCCCATCGCTAAAACTTTAGTACTACCATTACTGCTACTACTGCTACTACTACTCATCTCCTCGATCTCCTCCGCGACAGTTCGCGCGTTCTCCTTCACCGAACCTTCCGAATCCACTCTCGATATCTCACACTCGACACCAATCTTCCGAAACGCGTCTCTCACCGTGACGTAATACCCGGGGTAATGGTGGCCCCACAAACCCGGAACGAGCAAAACTTTGAACGAAAACTCGACATCTCCGAACAGTTCTTTCGCTTTCGCTTCGTTCAGCTTCGGCAACGACGAGGACGACGACGAGGACGAGGACGACGACCTCTCGCAGATAAATTCGCATCGCTCCAAAAATCTCAACGTGTCGTCCGTCGCGTCAAATTTCCTCTTCTCGCGTTTCATCCATCCCGTGAACGCGCGAGACGGTTTCGTGTTGACGCTTTTCAGCGTCTTCTCCACGTCTCTGAGCAACGTTTTAGAGGGATTTATCGCGATAATCTTCGCCGAGAAATCGTCTCGTTGCGACAGTTGCGCGCGAATCATTTTCTTTTTTTTCTTATGTTTGTTGTGTGAACTTTTCGCTTTTTCCCCAAAATCAAAACAACACGAGACAAAAAACTTTTGCGTGCGAACGACGAGAGAATAGACGATCTCGCATCATGTTCACGGCGTTGCGGTCGGCGTTCACGGAGAACACTCGCAGTTCGGTCGGTCTGAACGATTTAGCGGCGACGACCACCGGCGATGGCGGCAACGAGACCGAGCATTCAAATCATCCTCAGCGCAAATACGTGAAGCTGAGCGAGGTGAGAGATAACGTCGTCGTCGGGGAGAATACGAGTAATAGTAATACTGGTGGTGGCGGTGGATTAATGCCAGAGTATCATCAACATCACAAACAATCCTCGTCATCTTCTTCTTCTCAGAACATGGGAGGCGTGCCGTCGTCTCCGGTGAGCAAAAGGCCACCGACGTACGTGCAACTCGTCTCTGCAATCGTCGGGTATTCTTTGTGCAACTCGCAGTTGCTGATTATCAATAAAATCACCTTGGCGTACGTTCCGGCGCCGTGTTTTTTACTGTTTTGTCAGCTGTTAGCGTCTGGAGTGGCGGTGAGAGTATTAGCGGAAATGCGGGTGTTGGTCGCGGACAGGTTGGAGATGGAGAAAGCGAAAGGATTTTTGATCGTGGTGTTTACGTTTGTGACGACGCTGTTCGCGAACATGAAGAGCATACAGCTGGCGCCGGTGGATACGTTCATATGTTTACGGTCGACGACGCCTTTGATTTTAGCGGTTTTGGATTACTTATTTTTGGGCAGGGATTTGCCGTCGGCGAAGAGTTTCGGGAGTTTGATCGGGATCGCGATGGGGGTGTTGCTGTACGTGAACATCGATTCGAACTTTAGTGTGCAAGCGTATTTGTGGATCGTCGTGTGGTACGTGGTGTCTATTTTTGAGATTATATACGTGAAACATTTAGTCTCGTCGATTGCGATGACGACGTGGGGGCAAACGTATTACCAGAACATCTTATCTGTTCCGTTTTTGTTGATGATGTTTGTGTTGTTAGGAGAAAAGCAGGTGTTAGAGAACACGGAGTGGACGTTAGGGGCGGTGTTTTTTATTTTGTTGAGTTGCGTCGCCGGGTTGGGGATGTCATTTCTGTCGTTTCATTTGCGGGACATGATTAGCGCGACGTCGTTCGCGATTGTTGGGAACATGTGTAAAGTGGCAACGATTTTAGTAAACACGTTCATATGGGACCAGCACAGCTCACCGACGGGGATTCTGAGTTTGTTCATTTGCTTAGGGAGCGGGGCGATGTATAGTCAGGCGCCGATGAGAGATCCGTCGAAGAGTTACGCGGAGAGAGAGGTGTTGCCGTGCTTGTCGAGACAAAGTTACAGATGGATCGTTTTGCAAACCGGAGGAAAGTTCATGCAAATTTGCATGGGAGTGCTGATTTCTTTGTGCGTGATTTTGATTAGCGTAGCGTTGAGTTTAGAAGGGAACGAGGTGGCCGTGGGGACGACGAACCCCTTCGCCAAAGGCAGGGACAAAATGGGACGATGATTCAAGCCGGGCATTAAGACTAATTAACTATGTTTTATTAACAAGCTCTAAATTATACATCTGCATTTATTTATCTATCTCGACGAATTCGAGCGTTTTCGCGACGAATTCGAGCGAAGATTCTTCCTTCTCTTTCCAGGCTTTAAACGCGTTGGAGATTGTTTTTCGATCGGAGGGAGCATCGAGCGCGGCGTATTTCTCCTCGTTCCAAAACGGGTATTCGCCACTCAATACGGCGTCATCTAAACGACGCTGGATACCAAGCTTAACCTCGGTTATCATTTCTCGCAAATGAGATAAATCGATTAAATCTTTATCTCCTTTCGTCTCGTCTTTCTTATCTGCCTCGCTTTGTATGGTCTTATACATGTCGTCGCAAACGCGCTGAATGGATTTCGGGATGCGATCCGGCTTCTCGAAAACGTCCCAAACGTTCTCATCGTCGATGCACTTCGCGAAAAGACTCGCGATTGTTCGCGAGTAAACTTCAATCGAGAGATTTGTTAACGCGACGACGGACGAGTCCGTCTCTCCTTTCGGTCTTTTAGAGGCGGAGACGTACTCGACGATATCGTTTCGCCAAGGGAAGTCAACCAAGTCGTCGTTATTACCGGCACTAGACGACGACGACGACGACGACGATGAAGAACAAAAAACTGCCGTAATCCAACGCGATTTCAACAAATCCACTCTCGCAAAGAGCTCGAAAATGTCCGCTAAGTAAATCAAATATTCGTCGTGCGACTTTTTATCTTTTGATTCCCACTGCGAAATCTTTTCTAAAATTTTACTCACGCTCGCAAACTCCTCGTCCACGTCTTTGAAGAGGATATTTTTCGCAATGTCTGCGATACTTTGGACTCGTTCCACGAATTTCTTTTTCTTTTCATTGTCTTCTTCATCAACGTTGAACTGGTCAGAAACGACCTTCTCGTACGAGCCTTCTGCATCTTTTATCGCCTCGAAGCGGCTTTTGCATCTCTTTTCAACCTCTCGCTTCCTCGCGAGATTTACGTCCCTGCCGAGTTCGTCCATTTTCACCTCGTCGCACCCGCTTGCTCGAATTACCGCGTTCAAGAGTTCGCTTTCAGAAACTGCTTCGTCTTTATCTTTGACATTTCGATGCAAAGCGACACATGTCTCTGCGCCAATTTCAATCTTGAATTGTTCTCTAGTCTCTTTCCGCTTTTTACCTCGCGTTTTCACCGTCTCCAACATTTGCGCCTCCAACTCTTCAATCATTGGAAGTTTCTCCGCCAGCATTCCAGACAAGGCGCGGAAGTAAACGCCGAGTTCCTGCGCTAATGCGTATCGCAATTTTGATTCCTCTAACGTTTCCTCGTAACTTTTCAAAGTTTCTGAAGATCTCACTGACGCTTGATTCGATCTCTCGACGTTTTCTAAACACGCGTCCAGTTTCCTCTTTGCGTTTTGCGCCGCGTTTTGAAGCTTCGCCAAGGCGAGGTTCGAGCGCTCTTCGGTGGATTTATTAATGCTTTGTTGGTTTGCGGCTATTCTTCTCGAAGACGACGGTGGCGCGCCGGCGTGATGTTGTTGCCGTTGTTCGTTCGCGTCCTCTTCCTCGTCATCGATGTCCATCAACATCGTATTTTTAAGCGACGCCGCGTTTGTCTTCTTTTTCTGTTCTACATCGAGCGGTATGTAATTCTTCCCACCACCGGAAGCTTGTTTCGCGCGTCGTTGTAACTTTGCCTCCAATATCGCCTTATTCGATGGTAACGCTTGTTGCTCATCGCCGTCATCATCCGCCGTTTGAACGACATCATCGTCGCCTTCCGCTTCTCTCGAAAACGGATTATTCGCCTCCGCCGCCGCCGCAGTCGTCGCTTCTTCTTGCGCGTGTTCTTTCGGTCTGTTCAAAGCCGCGCGTCGTTGCGCTTCCAGTTCTTTCTTCAACGCTTCCGCATCGTACGTTCGTTTCTCCTCTTCTTTCTCTTCGTCTTGGCCATCTTCCGCTACGGCTAACGCGCCCAGTCCTTTTTTCTTCTTCTTCTTCTTCTTCAAATCCTTCTTTTTCTTCGGTAACGTCTCTTCTCCTTCTTCTTCTTCTTCTTCTTCGTCCTCGAACGAGAGCGCTACCGCTTTCGAGACGCTCTTTTTCTTCTTCTTTTTTGTCTTCTGTGCCTTCTTTTCCTCTTCCTCTTCTTCTTCCTCTTTGTCGTCGTTCTCGTTCTCGTTCTCGTCCTCGTCGTCCTCCTCCTTCTTCTTCCGAATCGCAGCTCTTCGCGCTGCCATCATCGTTTTCTCTCTCTCTGTCCTTTGTGCTACTCTCCACGCGCGCGCGTTGAATAATGCTCTGAAAAAATGTATCACAAATATATAAAGACTCGAGCAAAAGACAGCCCGCTGCTGCTGCTACTCTCTCTCTCTCTCTCTTTCGAGGAGAGAGAAACGCACAAACAGAGTGCGGGTGCGAGCGCTTTTTCTATGGGTCGAGAAAAACTGAACCCTAAACCCTAATCAGGGGTCAGGGTAAAAAAAAACTTTTCCCATAAGTCACAAAAAGTCGTTGAAAAACGGGAAAGAAAAACAACGCGCGCACCGCGCTAAAAGATGACGACGACGACGACGACGACGAAATCCTCGTCCGCGCGCGCTCTTTTCATTCTCTCTTTGTTTTTGCTCTCCAGCAGCGGCTCCTTTTTTTCACCCCCTGGTGGTCTTTTTTATGATGCGACGTTTGCGTCGGCAGCGGCGAGTAATGAGAACA